>JAABUQ010000554.1_pt1 | contig 87292 bp, 80 predicted proteins | sample 5560001 | NCBI WGS metagenome assembly JAABUQ01 (sample SAMN10711888, study PRJNA513371) | rock metagenome | isolation source: Antarctica rocks | place: Antarctica: Victoria Land, Finger Mt nord | collected 2015-12-18
CTACTTGACGGGCTCACAGCACCACGTTGGTCCCGACCACTCCTGCGTGCCACCCCCCCTCACCATAGCGCACTCGCCCCCATTTTCACCGGGGATGGTCGCGGCCGCGCCGCGGGTTGCACTCCTTGGAAATCGCGAAGGCCGAGTATCCGCATTCGTCCATTATCGGCGTTTTTCTTACTCCGGATGGAGAGTTGCCTTCGGAACCTAACCGTGATACATATATTGCACTCGACTACGGACAGGTTCATGCCGTGCTGCGTGAAGTCATCGACGGCGGCGCTGGCATAGACCCAGACGTATCCGTTATGCTGCGCCATTATGCCGACTTACTCAGGAGACACATAGTGAGCGAATCAGACATCGCCGAAATCTCGCAGCAAATCTACGCACGGCATAAACGGGCCATCGACCTTATCATCGCGCATTTGCCGGCCCGTCAAGCGTCTCTTCGCGCGGAAATTGAGGCGCTTGTGCGTGCTGACAGCGAGTTCCAATACGAAGTGACCGACAGCAAGTTCGTGTACTTCACAGCCAAGCCTTGGGTTGACGAGCGCCTCATACAACAGAGTCAAAAGTGGGCGGCCGACAAACTGCTCGCATTTGCTTTCGATTATACAGGCATAGGTGGATACTCGCTCACGTTGACTGTTGGGCCGGGCGATCAGGTCGCGCTGTCGCAAGAGCGGCGTGCAGCCCTCCTCCGTATGGCTGAAATGGACAAGAACGTGTACCGCTCCAAAACCGTCGCAAGTGGACAGCATCGTTGGACTAATATCTACTACCGCCAGTTCTTTGAACCCGATTTCCTAACCCAGGCGACGCTAGCCCAGGCGTTAGAGCAGTTGCGCGCCTCGTGGGCCCTCTTTTTGCGAGACCTTCCCAACCTCATTGCCGGTATAAAGCTCGACGCATTGCCATAGCATAACTCGTGGCACCACGTACGCGACGTTCGCCTGCCCGTGGCCATGCATAAGGGATGTCGGCAGGGTCGACATATGTGACGCTTGCGTCCAATGTAAACATCGCGCACTGTCCATGCATCGCAGGCCACGGATGCAGGCGCAGTTTGAGTGCCGCCTGGATTCCGGGAGCGCCGCACGTCGGCCTCGGATCCTTAACGCGTTTTGCTACGCCAGCGTATCGTGCTCAACCTGTGCCTGGACGTCCTATGCCGGGCGGCATGAGACATGCCCCGTGGGATAGCGTGTACCTGTAGTACGATGACCAGGCCGGGCTATGATTGCCGCGAGTAGTGCGTGGATCGCTGATACGGCAGCTTGCTGAAACACACGACGAAGTTGGCGGCCCACTAGCACACAAGAGCGTCAAGGCGTACAATCGGGATGGGTGCGGCATCTTTCCTAGCCGCAAAGGCGTTTGAGCGCCTTTGTGGTACCAGATAGAGCCCCGCGCCTCAACCCCCTAATAACCACAAAGATAGAGAGATTACTATTGGGGAGGAAGATGTGGGAAAACCACGGGAAGGCATACTCGTGTCAGATCGTAAGGCAACTCTACACTATAAGTTGGCGGGAATGCGGTTTAGGTCGGGGAAACATGTAGCAAGACCGCGAGGACGGTTTCATAAGAACAAACGGGGAGAGCCGGCCGACATTCTCAGCCTCGCTGTCTTAGTCGGGTTGATCGGCTTGTTCCTTGCGAGCAGCCTCAAACTCGACACAACTGTGGGCTTCCTTCTGGGGTTCACTCTTGTCGCCGTACTTTTCTTCTTATTGCGTTTGGAGATTATTCTCCATCTCAACCCGACTGTGCCATCCAGAAAGTCGGATACATATGGGAAAGCGGATTGCTAAGTGGACATTAGCGATCTTGTCCCCAAAGCCCCTACTAAAGGTGATACTGCTGTCACGATTCTTGGAGGGGTAGCTGGCTTCTTTGCCGATGTCTTGGTAATACATTTTCCTGGAATCCCAGTAGGCACGTTTTCAGTTCTTTGTGGGGCAGCAGCGGTCGGGGTCAAGAAAGGTGTTGAACCTGTGGTACGATGACCACGCCAAGCAATGTGATTGCCGCGAGTAGTGCGTAGTGAGCCGAGGTGTCCGTGAAGTTATCTCCTTCTATCCTGACCGCCGACTGGACGCAGCTGGGCGAGCAGATCCGCGAGGCTGAGGCCGCTGGGGCCAACTATATCCGCACTCGCACACCGGCGAGTACCTGCGGCGCGTGCTCTTTCCGCGCGAGCAGGAACAGCCCAAGCTGGTGGGAGTTGCCGGCACGTAGCAGGCGTGGTGGGCAGCCTGCCTCGTCGGGTGATAGGCATGATTGTATGCGACATCGCCGACGGAGAGCACAACCAATGGCGACATGGCGCGATGTGGACATCTCAGGCCTGGGCCACATCGAGCGTACGATAGGCTTCTCGGTTCCGGTGGGTTACCGCCTGGCCGTCATCTCCTATGAGGTGTTGTACGTGATCGACCTGACGGCTCAGCGTGCTATCGAGCGCGACGAGACAGTGGCCGAGGGCGGGGACGCATACAGCGCGGACTCAGATGCGGCTGCCGGCGCGGAGGTCAGCACCGGCGACTGAGGCCCGGCTGTCGTAGACCATTGGAGGAGGGGAGGACAGCGGCGATGCCGGAGAGACGCCCTGATGGTTCGTCACAACCGCTGACCGATGAGCAGATCATGCAGGCCACCATAGGCGAGCGGACGCTCCATAACGGGCCCATTACACTCGTGGCGTATGATCCAGTCTGGCCGGAGCACTTCGCACGCGAGGCCCGGCGCATGCGGGACGTTTTAGGCACGCGCGCCATGCGGATTGAACACATCGGCTCGACCTCGGTTCCCGGATTGGTCGCGAAGCCTATCATCGACATCCTGCTCGTCGTCGCCGATTCCGCGGACGAGCCGGCCTACGTCCCCGCGCTCGAAGGGGTGGGCTACGCGCTGCGGATCCGGGAACCGGAGTGGCATCAACACCGCCTATTCAAGGGGCCCCATATCAACGTCAACCTGCACGTGTTCACCGTTGGCTCAGAGGAGATCGAGCGGCTCCTAGCCTTCCGGGACTGGCTGCGTGACCACTCCGCTGACCGGGATCTCTACGCTCGGACCAAGCGCGCGCTCGCGCAGCGTGAGTGGCGGTACGTGCAGAACTATGCCGACGCCAAGTCGGAGGTCGTCGAAGACATCATCACGCGCGCACGTACATCGCGACAGAGATGAACACATGGATCACTCGGTTACGCCTTGGTACACGGAGTAGAGCAGGGACGGCGGGGCTCGCTTCGTCATTGGTCTGGGCAGCTAGAGCGGGGTTGCATGCGTCGTCGTGCGGGGGGTAGGCAACGCTCAGGCATTGTCGCCCGCAGGTTGAAACGTCAGCGTTACGGTGTGCGTGTTCTGCGTTTGCCCCGATCCGCCCACGATGATAGCGAGCTTGCCGTCGTCGGTCTCGCCGATGTCGAGGGAGACGGACGCCTGCTGCAGCGCGAAGCGCGGCTCCGCTTGCGCTGCCGCCGCCACGCCGGCCTTGATGGCCGCGATGGCGTCCGCCAGTTCGTCCTCCACCGACACCATAGCCGTCAGGCCTTGAGGGGCGGGGACGGGCACGAATGAGAGCGCGATCGTCTGCGCTTGCGCGTCGGTATGATGTGCCGAGGCGTCCAGCTTCAGGGGTATCGGGAGCCACGAGATCGAGGCGTCGACGCCCACCACCTTCTGGATTAGCACCTTGATCTGCAGGTCAACCTGCGACACCGTGATGATGCGCGGCCCCGGCATCCCGTCCGCCCGCTGGATAGCTGTCTTGACCGCGTCGATCAACGCGACGAGCGCGTCGTTCCCCTCTTCGGACATGCGCCGATCCTCCCCTCGGTTGTCGTGATGCTATGCTGGGAGCGTACAGTCTGACGCCATCCCTGTCAATCCGTTTGCGATGCGGGTGCATCAGGCCGTGTCTGTGCGCACGTTCTGTTGTGAGCGGCACGGGACATGTCCAGTGGGATAGCGTGTACTTGTGATACGATGACCACGTCAGGCCATGTGAGTGCCGCGAGTAGTGCGTAGTGCGCGGAGGCGCTGACAGTTCTATGAGTAGTCCCCAATCGGACCTGCTGCCGGACGACGCGCGGCCGCATGCGGCCGCATGCGGCCACGCGCCCCACGGGCCCGGTAACGCCGGCCGGACACGTCAGCCAGCAGACCCTCCTGCAGGTGCATGACCACCTGCGTCAGGAACTGGTCGAGATCCAAGAGGCCGTGGCCGCCGTCGCCGCGGGGCGGCGCGATCCCGAGGCCGCGCGCTCGCTCATCAGCCGCCTGACGCTGCGCCAGAACGACTGGACGCTCGGCCTGTTCTGCGCCCGGTACTGCCGCGTGGTGAGCATCCACCACACCATCGAGGATCGTCACATGTTCCCGGCCCTGCGCCAGGAGGACGAGGCGCTCTCGGCGGTGCTGAGTCGCCTGGGGGAGGAGCACGAGATCATTGCCGAGGTGCTCGAGCGGTTCGACCGCACGCTGGTGGCCATGATGACCGCTCCCTCCGGCATTGCGGAGGTACGGCGGCTGGCGACCGAGCTGGGCGAGGCGCTCCTCTCGCACCTCGCCTATGAAGAGAACGAGCTGCTCGGGCCGTTGGGCCGCTCCTCCATCGCGGTGTAGGCCTGGTGTGACCGGAAGCTATCATCAGCCGCAATCTGGCAGCGATCTTTCGCAACAGAGTGACCGATCCGTGCGGAAGGAGTGAGCGATGCAGGTCTTCTTAGAGACTGACCGGTTAGCGCTGCGCCGGTTCACGGAGGCCGATGTGGACAACCTGTACCACCTCCACAACAACCCCGACGTGATGCGTTTCCTCAACGGCGGCAAGCCGACCCCCCGCGCGGTGATCGAGCACGAGACCCTGCCCCGATTCCTCGGCTACGACGAGCGGTTCGCAGGGTACGGCTACTGGGCGGCGGTCGAAAAGTCTACGGGGGCGTTTGTGGGGTGGTTCGCTTTCCAGCCGCTGGAAGGGGGCGATCCGGACGATGTCGCACTGGGCTACCGGCTACACAAAGCGGCGTGGGGCAAGGGATACGCGACCGAGGGGGCGCGTGCCCTGATCCGCAAGGGCTTTACCGAGTTGGGCGTGCGGCGCGTCTGGGCGCAGACGATGGCGGTGAACACCGGCTCTCGGCGGGTGATGGAGAAGGCGGGGCTGGCGCATGTGCGGACGTTCTACGAGGGGTGGGACGACCCTCTCCCCGGGACGGAGCACGGCGAGGTCGAGTACGCCCTGACGAAGGCCGACTGGGAGCAGCAGCAGGGCGCGGCATGAGAGATGCCCCGTGCCATAGCGCGCGCCTGTGGTACGATGACCACGCCGGGCTATGAGTGCCGCGAGTCGTGCGTAGTGAACTGAGGTGTCCGTGAAGCTATCTCCTTCTATTCTGACCGCCGACTGGGCGCGCCTGGGCGAGCAGATTCGCGAGGCCGAGGCCGCCGGGGCCGACTATATCCACATCGACGTGATGGACGGGCATTTCGTGCCCAACATCACCCTAGGTCCCTACATGGTCTCCACGATCCGCTCCGTCACGTCGCTGCCGCTGGACATCCACCTGATGATCGAGCACCCCGAGCAGTACGTGCCCGACTTTGCGCAGGCCGGCGCCACCATCATCACCGTACATCAGGAGGCCTGCGTGCATCTGCAGCGCCAGGTGATTCAGATCCGCGAGGCGGGCTGCAAGGCCAGCGTGGCGGTCAACCCAGCCACGCCGCTGGTGACGCTGGAGGACGTGCTGCCCGACCTGGATCAGGTATTGGTGATGACAGTCAACCCTGGCTTCGGCAACCAGCACTTCATCCCCCAGACATTGGACAAGATCCGGCGCATGCGCGCCATGCTCGACGCGGCAGGCTCCCCGGCCGACCTGGAGATCGACGGCGGCGTCAAGGCCGACAACATCGCCGCCTGCGTGGCCGCCGGCGCCACCGTCGTGGTGGCCGGCTCGGCCGTCTACACTCCCAAGCAGCGCGTCGCGGAGGCCATTCGCCAACTGCGCGAGGCGGCCGCAAGCTGAGCGTACGGTGTCCGGTCGACGATGTGACGCCGGTAATGGCTCAAAGTTGTGTGACCGCGGCGGAGAGTGTTTTGCAATGGACGGATCAGCAATTGAATCCCGCGTCGACCAGTCCCTAATACGATTTGCAAGGCGATTGAGCGAGGATATCGGCGCGACCAAGGTTCTGCTCTTTGGATCGCATGCGCGAGGAGACGCGCGCCAGGATAGCGATTACGATGTGATCATTGTGTCCGATTACTTTCGGGCCATAGAAACCCCACGTCGTGCTATGGGACTGCGACGTGTGTGGCGCGATGTTGGCGGCCACGGGCCGATGGATCTATTTTGTCTGACGTCCGACGAGTTTGCCGTGGCGCGAGAGCAGATCACGCTTATCGCCTCTGTGTTGCCCGAAGCGATCGACCTGCTTGCCCTGGTGAAGCAACCGGTTGCGTGAGAAAGGGATATCGATGGAACAAACAACAACGACCGTGCCCGGCCTGCGGTATCAGGCGGACTACCTCTCGCCGGTCGAGCAGGATCAGTTTCTGGGGACAATTGAGCGACAACCGTGGATCACCGATCTCAAGCGCCGCGTGCAGCATTACGGCTACCGATACAACTACACGCACCGCACCGTCGACCCGGAGATGTACCTGGGCCCGCTCCCGGATTGGGCGGCGGGTCTGGCCGAGCGGTTGCATCGTGACGGGTTCGTCGCACGGACGCCCGACCAGCTCATCGTCAACGAGTACGAGCCCGGCCAGGGTATCTCTAGCCACGTCGACTGCGTGCCCTGCTTCGGCGACACGATCCTCTCGCTCAGCCTAGGGTCACCCTGCGTGATGCTTTTCACCAAGGTCAAGTCGGCGGAGAAAGTCCCTATCCTCGTCGAGCCCGGTAGCCTCGTCCTCATGCAAGACGACGCCCGCTACGCCTGGAAGCACAGTATTCCGCCGCGTAAAACCGATGTCTATCAGGGCCGGACCATTCAGCGTGGGCGGCGCGTGTCGCTCACGTTCAGGAACATTGTGCTATCTCATGATCGTCCTGAGTGAAGCGCCTGAGCAGCTAACTCCCAATGCAAGTGCGCGAGAAATCGTCGCGGTCACGGAGGCGGCCCGGCTGCTCGGCTGCGCCGTCTACACCGTCCCACCGGACTTCGAGCGTTGCGAGACCGCCGAGAATGCCCTGGCCCACATCCCGCCTCAGCATCCGGCGACGCCTGGCGTATGGGTCGGCTACATCCCGTCGCCCGATCGCTACCAGGCTATCTACGATGCGGCGCGGGCGAAGGGTATCACGTTGCCGAACACGCCAGAACAACACCGCACGGCGATGGAGTTCGACGCTTTCTACCCCTTGCTGGCCGACCTCACGCCGCCAAGCGTGATTATCCGTTCCGTCGAGGAGTGCGCGGACGCCGGCGCGTCACTGGGCTATCCCGTCTTTGTGAAGGGTGTGGTCCAGTCGCGCAAAGCGCGGGGCTGGCGCGCCTGCGTCGCCGAGAATCAGGATGAGCTGGAGAGGCTGACGGCAAACCTGCTCGCACTCGATAACCGGTCGCGCGGCCGAGTCATCGTGCGCCGCCTGGTTCGTCTGCGCCACTCGCGCACCTCCGGCGAGGGGTTCCCGGCCGGCCGCGAGTTCCGCTACTTCCTGTACCATGGACGTATCCTGGCCTCGGGGTACTACTGGGACGGCGAAGACCCGCTCGCTACACTGACCCCAGAAGAGGCCACGACGGTCGGTGCGCTAGCTCAGCGCGCGGCGGGGCGGTTGGACGTGCCATACGTGGCTATCGACGTGGGGCAGGTGGAGGACGGCGCGTGGACGGTCATCGAGGCCGGCGACGCGCAATTCACGGGGCACAGCCAGATCCCGCTCCTCACGCTCTGGAGCCGGCTGCGCGATGCGGTTGGAAGCTGATCGGACAACCGGCTTGTTATCTCGTCCACATGGAGGACGTACAGGATGCGCCAACTCCCGATAGAAGATGTTCTATACTATTGGTATGATTGGGGGAGCAAGAGAGGGAGAGCCTATGATTAGCGCGGATCAACCTCAAGCATCGCTGAGCGCGAGGGATATCCGGCGAGACATGGGCCTGTCGCGCGAGAAGATGGGCTACATCATGTCCGTGAGCGCGAAGACGATCGAGAATTGGGAGCGCCGGGATGCATTGCCAGCGGATGAAGGCAGGCGCAACCGGCTGGCGACGATCGCCGAGATGGTGCGGTTGGGTCTGTTTGTCTACCGGGAGGAAGGACTCTCGATCTTCCTACAGACGCCATTGCGCTCACTGGAGAATCACACGCCTCTGCAGGAGATCATGGCGGGCCATGTCGAGAGGGTGATCGACGTCCTGGCGTCGGAGTACGAAGGTCAAGGCTTCTAAGCGCCGCTGCTCCAAAAGGTCGCGATGCTATAATCGGTACCAGGTCCGGCAGGATAGGAGATAGGTATGGCTGAACCGACTGTTGACCGGCGTCGCGTTGAGATCAGCACGACGATAGATCCCGACCTGTTGCAACGGGTTGATGCGTTTGTGGCCGAGCACCTGGAGTTCAATCGTAGTCGCGTTCTCGACGAGGCGCTGCGTCTGTGGGAGGATCGCCAGATAGAACTGGCGATCGAGGCGCAGTACGATTATCCGCTATCCCCGCAGGATGAGCAGGAGCATGCCGATTGGAAGCGTATCCACCGTGCCGCAGCGGAGCGGACGTTGGCACGGAGCGATGACCGCTTGCGCGCGTCCGCGACGTGACAAGAAGGGCGGCCGACGATGTGATCCAGGGCATACTGTTCGCGGTTGGTGGGCGACGCCGATAAGTACCGTCGCCGAGCGCGGCGGAGTAACGGAGCAAAGCGATGGCGATTCTGGACGCGTTTGACTTGAGCGGCAAGGTGGCCGTGGTGACGGGCGGCAACATGGGGCTGGGCGCGGCCTTCGCGCGGGCGCTGGTCGAGGTGGGCGCGCGGGTGGCCGTGTCCGGGCGTAACCACGAGCGCAACGAGGCCATGGTTCAGGTGCTGGAAGAGGCGGACGGGCAGGCGATCGCCGTGGACGCCGACGTGCGCGACCCCGCGCAGGTCGAGCGCATGGTCGCGACGACCATCGAGCGGCTGGGGCCGATCGACATCCTGGTCAACAACGCCGGCGTCTGCTACCACCGGCCCGCCCTGGAGGTCCCGCGCGAGGAGTGGCTGGACGTATTCGACGTCAATGTACACGGCCTCTGGTACTGCGCGCGGGAGGTGGGGCGCGGCATGGTGGAGCGGCGCAGCGGCGTCATTGTCAACATCGGCTCCATCTCGGCGATGATCGTCAACCGGCCGCAGATGCAGCCGGCCTACAACGCTTCCAAGGCGGCGGTGCATCAGCTGACCAAGTCGCTGGCGGCGGAGTGGGCGCCCTACAACGTGCGCGTCAACGCCATGGCCCCTGGCTACGTGAAGACCGAGATGGCGCCGGTTGACCGCCCCGAGTTTCGCCGCAACTGGATCGAGGACGCGCCCATGCAGCGCTACGCCACGCCGGAGGAGCTGGGCCCGACGCTGGTTTACCTGGCCTCGGACGCCTCGCGCTTTATGACCGGCTCGGTCCTGGTCATCGACGGCGGCTACACCCTCTGGTAAGCCGCGCGACATCGCCCTGCTCGTTGGCGCGTTGCCGCGCGACCAGAATCCCTTTTGGCCTGAGCGCCCCTTCGCGGGGTGTCCATGGCTCTTGACACAAGCAAATGGCCAAATAAATCACGAATCGTTGTCGCACCCCTACATGGCGAACCAGAGCTGAAAAGGTACACCGTAGACACGGATTAGGGGGGACTATCTTGAACAGTGGACTGAGACGCCGCTTCTGGGTCGAGACCACGCTGGCGCTGGTCACGGGCATCCTCTTCGTCCTCACTATCGCCTGGAAAGACTGGATCGAACGTGTCTTCAACGTCGATCCAGACGCGCACAATGGATCGGTGGAGTGGGTGGTTGTCGTCGTCTTAGTGGCTATCACCGTGACCGCAGCGGCTTTGGCGCGTCAGGAGTGGCGCCGTCATGCGGCCGTTGGCGCGTAAGCACGGGCGCTGCTCGTCCGCTCGTCCCCTGTGGCAGGGAGCGGGGGGCAGCGATGGCGCATATCAATCTGTCCCTACACAACAAGACGCCGGCGCTGTACTGGAGGAAACGCCACAGAGGTAGACCCATGTCAACGTATGGACGCGCCTGCACGCCGACGAGATCGACGCCCACACTCACGGCCTGGGCATGATCGCCGCCGAGTACGTGACGGACGGCGAACTACAGCGCCTCGTCGACGACGTGCTCGACGCCAGCGAGCGCGTCAGGGAACGCCTCACGGAGATCGACGATGCGCACGGGCCTCAGACATTGGGTACATCGGGCGACTGATGTACGATGGAAGGCGAGAGCCCGATGATTACGAGCCTTGGGTGCAAAGATAACACAAAAGAGGGTCTCATCACAGTACCGATAGGCGTCCGACGAGTACATGTGGTTATGGTTTATGCTTATGCTAACGAGATTGACCAACCGCAACAATTGAAGTAAAAGTCGGCCCTGTGGGGCCAGACTACTGTTCGCACGCGCAAGGCCAGTGTCTTGGGCAAAACGGATACACTAGTACACGTATCATCCATAAGGACATAAGGAGCGTACGATGCTTACCACGTTGATCGCCTTTGCGGGCGCGGCCCTACTGCTGGCGATGGTGCCCGGTCCGAGCACCGCCTTAGTGCTGCGGCAGACGCTAGGCGGCGGCCGCCGCCTAGCCTTCGTCACGACACTGGGCAACGCGACCGGCCTGCTGACGTGGTCGGTGGCCGCTGCGTTCGGACTGTCCGCGTTGGTGGCGGCGTCGCAGATCGCTTACGACGCGATTAAGATCGCCGGCGCTATCGTCCTCGTAGTGCTCGGTGTCCAATCACTGCGGCGCGCCCACCGCGAGAAGGGGGCGGACACAGGCGGGGCTGTGGCCGCCTCGGAGGTGGTAGCCGCGACGGGGAGTCCGCAGTGGGCCGCTTTTCGCATCGGGCTAGTAACAAACTTGGCCAATCCGAAGGCTGCCGTGTTCGCGGTATCGTTCCTGCCGCAGTTCGTGCCCCCGCATGCCCCCGTGCTGGCGACTATCCTCCTCCTCGCCGTGATTCAGGTGATCGTGGATGTCTGCTGGTATACGGTGGTGGCGTGGCTGATCCATCGTGCCCGGATGAGCTTCTCTCGCCAAGGGGTGCGCCGCCGCCTGGAGCAAGTCTCCGGCATCCTGTTGGTGGGCTTTGGCCTGCGTCTGGCTATCGAACATAGGTAGGGTTTCATCACCGGCACAGTTCCTTGGGTGAAGGGCAATGTTACCGGCCGAGTTGAGGACGCTATCCCGCCAAAACTAGGCCGATAATACAACTAACTGTGCCGGTAACAAGCCAAACGGCCCATTTTCGCAGCAAGCGTTGTAATGGGCCTATAAGGCGCGTAGACTGGTGCATTATCCCTCGGAGCGAGGGTAACGCTACAGGGCAAGTGTTTCGCGCTGACGACGACCGGCTCGCTTTTACGGAAACGTGCGTTACCGCATTGTCATGAATAGCGACGCCAGAGGAGAGGCACACGATGACACGATGCGCGCCTCTGGCCCCAGCGTCTCGCGGATGGCCCGCGGTTAGGCGTCGTGCCCGTCCGTCGTCACCTTTTCCGACGCGTGCCCGACAGCGTCGAGTTGCTGCCCAAAGAAGCGTTGGGCCGCCTCCATGTCTCGCGTAGGGGCTACGCGTGCGCCGGTGTGACAGCGCGGCCCAGCACGACGCGGACCGCGGCGAACGAGGCGCCGTCCGCGCTCCGCGTGCCGTAGGCGACGAGGCGCCGTCCGATCGTGACGTCGCCCGCCGTGGCCGGCGTGAGCGTGCGACCCTGGCGCGCGGCGTACACCGTGCCGCTGGATGTGGTCACGTTGTACGTCGTGCCATAGGCGCCCTGAATGGTGATTGTCGCGCCGCTGACCGTCGTCACCTTGCCGGCGACGTGGGCCACCCGGATGACGATGCGCGCGGCGGTCAGAGACCCGTCCGCGTTAGGCGTGCCCGCCGCCAGGATGGCCGTATTCGGCATGATGTCGGACGCCATCGCCACGGCGCCCGCGCGGGTAATCGCCGTGGTCGCCGCGATGTTGACCGTGCGCTGCGCCCCGCCAACACCTGTGACCGTCAAGGACGAGCCGTTGACCGCCGTCACCACGCCCGCCATGCGCGCGAACAGGATGCGCACAACTTTTGCCTGGATGGCCCTGGGGGCCGTACGTGTCCCCTGGACGACGATAAGCTCACCGGGCTGCACGGCGGAGAGTGACGCAGGCTTGCCGGCCTCCTTGAACGTCGTCGCCGTCCCAACTGTGATGGTGACGGGCTGATCGGCCCGCGTCACGGCGTTGATGGTGTCGCCGCTGACCGCCGTGACGCGCAGGGCGTGGCGCAGCACACGACGACGCTGCTGGACCTGGCGCCTGTGCGCGCGGACGGCCGCGGCCGCGGTCACGTGATGGTGGGCGTTGGGCGCCGTCGCGGCATGGGCGGCGCCGCTCGCAAGCGCGCCACCGGCGCCGGTTATCAGAACTCCCGAGAGGATGGTTGCCGTGGCAAGTCGTTTGAACATGATCGGTGGTACTCCTTGGTCTTATCGTGACGGGGTCATCATTTTGCCCCGCTAGTACACGTTGGCTGACATACCTTTGCGACGTAAGCGGTTTCACTGTGCTATGCAAGACACTTTAGTGTCCGTGGTTTGCCATGCGACTTCAGTCGCAGGCTCCATCAGCCAAGTTATCTAGGCTGAGCTGTGCTATCGTGTCTCATCGGTGGTGAGGCGGCTCCTCCACCTCTGATGGTAGGTATCCGGGTCTGTGTCGTGTGTTCCTGTGCCCATGCTCCTTTCGTATCGCGCCGCGCGTCGCGGCGTCCTACTATGAGCATATGTGCGGGAGGGACGGTGATTGTTACAGCAGGGTGACAGCGGCGTAAACAGACCGTAAAGTGTGCGAGACGGATCGCCCGTCATGTCGCTGGGATGGCAAGTGAGAGCGCTGGGGCGTCTCGGACGTGGTTACGCGGGGTGATCGGGGCCAAGTGAGAAGGGGAGATAGACTGTAAAGGTCGTGCCGACTCCGGGCGTGCTGTCGGCCGTGATGCACCCGCGCAAGAGGGTGACGGCGCCGCGGCAGATGGCCAGACCCAGGCCCACACCCGCGCCGCCGGATGAGCGGTCGCGTCCCTTGTCCACACGGTAGAAACGTTCCCAGATGCGGGGCAACTCGTCCGCGGGGATGCCGACGCCGGTATCGGACACCCAGAGGCGCGCCTCGTCCTCCGTGGCGCGCGCGCCAAGAGTGATCGTGCCGCCAGCCGGGGTATATTTCAGCGCGTTGGCCGTGAGGTTGACGAGAATCTGCTCCAACCTCAGACCATCGGTCACAATCGTCGGCGCGCCGGCGGCGTCAACGGTAAGTGTGACGCCCGCTCCCGCGGCGGACGGGGCGAAGCGCGCCCGCACGCCGGCCAGCAGCTTGCCGAGAGGCACGCGCTCGGACTGCACGCGGACCTGCCCCGTCTCTAGCAGCGCCAGATCGAGCAGGTCGCCAGTGAGGCGGCCCAGGCGCCGCGCCTCCGCGCTGATTGCGCGCAAGGCGGCCAGGCGCTCCGTTTCTCCGACTACGACACCCTCGGCCAGGTTCTCGGCGTAGCCTTCGATCACGCCCAACGGGGCCGCCAACTCGTGCGAGACGTTGGCCAGCAAGTCACGCTCGACCCGGCGTTGATGCACGACCTCGTCGACCATACTGTTGAAGGAGCGGGCCAAAGCATGCAGTTCGTCGCTACCCTCTGGCGGGACACGCACCGTGTAGTCGCCCGCGGCGACGCGGCGGGACGCCGCGGTCAGCGCGCGGACCGGGCGCGTGATGGCCGCGACCGTCGCGGCGCCCGCCAGCGCCGCCAGCGCGACGGCGGCCAGCCCCGAGAGCACCATGAGGGTGACGACGCGCTGCCAGGAGCGCGTCGCCGCCGCTTCGTCCTCGGCCAGGAGGATCGCCCCGGCCGGCCGCGGCAGAGCGGCGATGCCCCCTGCCGGGTCGATGGCGACGGGTCCCTCGGCGATGATATAGCCGTTGGCCACGTCCCAGCCCGCCGGCAGGGCGGTCGCGGTCAGGTCCCGGCGCAGCCGCGCCAGCAGCGCCTGCTCCAGGTCGGTGGGCATCGGGGAGGCGTAGCGCAGGTTGCCCCGCGCGTCGACGATGATGGCGCGCCGCTGGGGCGTGCCGGCCAGCGCGACGCGCAGAGTCTGATCGACGATACCGGGCCGCGGCGATAGGAGGACGGTGCGGCCGAAGCGGCAGCAGCGGCCAAGCGATGCGGCCTGGCGCGTCATGAACGCGCCCTGCTGGTCGAGGGCGTTCTGGTGCAGCGCGGCGCCCAGCAGAGCGGCGTTGAGGAGGATGGCGACGAGACCGGCGCCGGCGACGGCGAGCACCAGGCGGCCGCGCAACCCGCCGGGCCGCCACCGTGGGCGCGGGCGCGGACACGGCGCGGACATCACGCGGGACGGTCGGTCAGCATGTAGCCGACGCCCCACACCGTGCGGATCAGGCCCCCGGCCGGCCCCAGCGCCTCGCGCACGCGCCGCACATGCGTGTCGAGCGTGCGCTCATCGCCCGCGAAGTCGTAGCCCCACACGTGGTCGAGCAGGTCGGCCCGTGTGCAGGCCGCATCGGCGCGGGCGCACAGGTAAGCGAGCAACTCGTACTCGCGCAGGCGCAGGGGCACGACCCGGCCCGCGACGCGGACCTCGTGCCGGCGTGGGTCGAGGGTCAGGGGACCGATGGCCATGGGTTGCGCCGTGCTGGGGACGGCGCGGCGCAGCACCGCGCCGACGCGCGCCACGAGCTCGCGGGGCGAGAAGGGTTTCATGATATAGTCGTCCGCGCCCTCGGCGAAGCCGCGCAGGCGGTCCTCCTCGGCGCGGCGGGCCGTGACCATGATGATGGGCACATCCGCCCGCGCCCGCAGCGCCCGGCACGTCTCCCAGCCCGAGCGCAGGGGCAACATGAGGTCGAGCAGCACGAGATGCGGGCTGCCTCGCTGGGCCCGTTCGATGCCCTCCTCGCCGGTCTCGGCCGTCTCGACGCCATAGCCGGCGTGCTCCAGCGCGCCGCGCATGATGTCGGCCATCACCGGGTCGTCCTCCACGATCAGGATGGTCAGCCCATCGCCGGGACTATCGTGTGTCGTCGCGTGTACCGTCATAAGGAGAAAGTATAGCAAAGGAGGGTATGACGGATGTGACAGGCGTGTGAACGCCGCGCTACGGGCACATTGAACCAGAGGATAAATGGTTCACGTTGGTTATGCCGCACGCTGTATCCTAGCATTAGACAAACCACATCGATAGTTGTTAAGGCGCAAACGTTATGATCAACGCAAATACCTTCGCCTCGCTGGCCCAGGCTTACCGCGAGACTCTCTGCGACATCTTAGAGCATGGCCATCCAGTTCCATCGGTTGTTGATCCTACGTCACCAGGTTCCGACTTTGGACAGGCGCGGCGGCCATCGCTAGAGCTAGTAGGGTACTCATTCCAGATCGACGATCCCCTGTCGTGCTTATTCCGGGCCAACGCGAGAGTTATAAGACTCCCGTATTGTATAGGGCAGTTTCTTTGGACCGTGGCTGGATCTGACAGTGTAGATTGGATTAAGTATTATAATCCTGCCGCCAGCACATACTCTGGTGACGGCCGCCATCTACCGGGTTCATTCGGGAAGCGGCTGTTCTCTTTCGAGGGCGGAGTCGATCAAATCGACGCTATCTGCCGGCTGATTACTCGCGACCCAGCTAGCCGTAGGACGTTCGGGGCAATATGTACTCCGCGAGACAATGCTAGTTTCGCGCTTGACTATCCCTGCTGCATAGGCATCCAATACTTCCTTCGCGACGGTTTGCTCGACGCAATTACGTATATGCGATCTCAATCCGCCCTGGGTGTTTTGCCTTATGACGCCTTCCTGTTCATGGCGCTTCAATGTTTAGTAGCATCCCGTCTTGGCGTCAAACTCGGCCACTACAGGCATATCACAGGATCACTACATATCTATGAGGACGAGGTGGCGCGTGCCAGACAAGTCGTATCGCAACCGATACGACCCGTACAGCTAGGCGAGTTTTCGGGCACGGATGGCGATTTCAATGCGTTGCTAGTGTTTGAAGCAGCTTTGCGGACGAGTGTACATGCAAAGGACGTACGTCGTGTGGAACGAATGGCATCGCACGCTTCTCAGGGAGGAACATTCTATGAGGAATCTCAAACGATTTTGTTACTGCATGCACTGCTGACGCTTCATGAACGTGACACAGCGCTGAAATTGCTAAATAGACTACCCCCATCAATGGCGATGCTTGGAAGGAGCTATTCGGAGATCGTGTTGTGACAAATACAAGCCCAAGCAGCGTCGTCTTCAACTTTGAAGCGATTCAACAGCGGCTCGATCATGGTGAGTTATTCGTGCGGGGAACATGGCTCGCATCAAGCATTCGACGTGCCGGCTATGACCTGAGAGTAGGAGACGAGGCAATTGTTGTTCCCAAGGCGCCTGGCGATAACCAAGATGTGTTGTCTTATCCACGAGGGAAAAAACGGACGCAGGACATTGTATTGGCGCGAGGCCAGGTAGCTTTCCTTTCGACCATGGAACGTTTAAGGATGCCCACCGATATTACTGGTCACATAGGTGTTAAGTTCAGCCTGGCATCCAAAGGTGTGTTGATTCTTACCGGCCTGTTCGTAGATCCCGGATTTGGATGGACGGATGATATGCAGCAAGGTGAGAGCCTTCATTTTCTGATGGCTAATCTGGGAGCTGAAAGCGTGACACTCGTGCCTGGACAAACGAAAATCGCAACCGTGCAGTTTCTCAGGCTAGATGAGCCGCGAGAAACGGACATTAGCAAGTGGCCGAGCCTCGGTCAGCAGGATATAGAGAAACAGTTTTTCGACATAATGGCACAACCCATAGTAGGGCTTGCCTTTGTGCAGCAAATCGCAGGGCTGCAACAGGAAGTAGCACGTGTTGAGCCACGGTTGAATGCTGCGGTAGGCCGCGTAAAGCAAATCGAGGACGAAGTAGCTGCCAGCACAGCCAAAACGCTTGTGGACACTACTACTACTATCAACCAAAAAGTCGATGCCCAAATCGCCGACGTGCAGCGAAAAATCGCCGATGTTGATCAAAGGTTGCAAGGCGTGGTAGAAGGAACGCAGCAAATCGTTCTATTCGGTGTGTTTCTTGTCTGCGCGACACTGCTAGGCGTCTCGGTCACTATCATCCTTAACTTCGTTGCCAACGTCCACGATATGCTCGTTGCTATCGTGGGCATCGTGGCGATAACCGCTATATTCGGTTCAGCTCTCTACATCATCTACACCAAGGTCTTTCGCCCTGATCCTGATGTATCCAACGCTGGCGATCACTCGCACTCGGAGTAATATTTGTCACGCATCGCGGACACGTGACGGATCGCATCGTCGTCGTGTCCCTGTCGCATGGTCAGGGCAGAGGGGCGAGGCCTGAAGCGGGTTTAGCGCGTCTCGTGGCGGACGGCTTCCTCGAGGATGGTCAGGCCCTCGTCGGCCTCGGCGTCGCTGACGTTGAGGGCGGGGATCAGGCGCAGCACCTGCTCGCGGTAGCCGCAAGAGAGCAGCAGCAGGCCGTGCTCGATGCAGCGTTGCCGCACCCGCTCGCACAGATCGCCGTCGGGGTTGCCCGAGGCGTCGGAGAACTCGACGCCGATCATCAGGCCGAGGCCGCGCACGTCGGCGATGGCCGGGACCTCGTCCCGCAGCGTCCGCAGGCGCGCCTGTATGACCTCACCTTGCCGCGTGGCGTTCTCGCGCATGCCCTCGTCCTCGATGGCGTCGATGGTGGCCAGCGCCGCCGCGCAGGAGACGGGGTTGCCGCCGAAGGTGCTGCCGTGCGCCCCGGTGGGCCACTGCCGCATTAATTCAGACCGCGCGCTGATGGCCGCCAGCGGGAAGCCCGAGGCGATGCCCTTGGCCATGATCTGCACGTCCGGCACGACGCCGACATGTTCGCTGGCGAACCAACGCCCGGTGCGGCCAAAGCCCGTCTGCACCTCGTCGGCCAGCAGCAGGATGCCGTACTGGTCGCACAGCGCGCGCAGGCGGCCCAGGAACCAGGCCGGCGGCACGATGTAGCCGCCCTCGCCCTGCACCGGCTCGACCACGAACGCCGCCACCTGGTACGGGTCGATCACCTGCTCGAACTGGCGCTCCAGGTACGTGGCGCAGGCGCCGACGCAGCCGCCGCGGCAGTCGTGCCCCAGCTGGCAGCGCGTGGCGTAGGGGAAGGGCATGAGATAGGTGGAGGGGACGAAGCCCTCATAGCCCTCGCGGTAGTGCACCTTGGAACTGGTCAGCGAGAGCGCGCCCATGGTGCGGCCGTGGAAGCCGCCCTGGAAGCCGACCACGATGCGCCGTCCGGTCACGTAGCGAGCCATCTTCACGGCGGCCTCGACCGCCTCGGCGCCGCTGTTGGTAAAGAACGTCTGGTCGATCGGTCCCGGCGTGATGGCGGCCAGGCGCTCGGCCAGGCGGACGTTGGCCTCGTAGTGGACCATGGTGGCCGAGGGATGGACGATGCGCTGCATCTGGTCGGTGACCGCCTGCAGCACCCGAGGGTGGCCATGACCCGTGTTGACCGTGGCGATGCCCATGGCGAAGTCGAGGTAGCGCCGCCCGTCGACCGACCATAGGTAGCTGCCCTTGCCGCGCTCGACCACGACCGCGGAGCCGCGGCCCAGTACGGGCGCGAGGTAGCGGCTCTCGGTCTCGAGCAGGTCCTGAGCGTGGCTGACAGGGTTGAGCGTCTCGCTACTCATCGCGCGCCTCCTTAGCTGAGTGGCTAGTGGTTAGTGGCTAGTGACTAGCCAACTGGACCTCGCTGGCAGTGACAGTACGGGCATCCAAGCTATCTATGACTGTGGACGTTGCGATGCAGGAGAATTCACCCAGCGCCGGCGAAGTGACGTGGCCGCGTCCCTTGGTTATCGATGGTCCTGACGCAGCCGGCCGCTCGTGTCGACATTGACGTGGCGCCCGCGGTCTCAGGACCCCCGTACTTAAGATTGTAGTGCGGATGTCGCACGGCGGCAAGCCTGCAATCCTGAAGATGGTTCGGTGTAAGGGTATAGTCTGCATTATTCACGAGACGGCGCTCCCAGGACGGATGCTCCCCGCCCACACACCCGTCATGAATAATCCAGGATAGGACTGTCTTTACTGTTATGCTTGAGATATATGGTAAAGGTGCGTGATCGATGCCGTCGAAGGCGCTGGATGGCGCTGGATGGCGCTGGATGGCGCTGGATGGGTTTATGACCGCACTCGCGGCGACCACCGCATCTACAAGCGGGTAGGAGAGATCTCCCGCGTCGTGATAGCTGGCAAGCCGGGCGACGACATGCCAGAAGGCACGCTAAACAACGTGTGTCGAACGGCAGGTGTGGACAAGGCGACGCTGAAAAGGAGTTGACGATGAGTGCGGAGCTACGGGAAGATCACAGCTACGTCGAGCAGTACGACGGGCACACCATTGTCTACGACCAGGGGCCGACCTCGTGGGGCGCCTATGTCGAGGACCTCCCGACCTGTGTCACCGTCGCCGATACCTTCGGCGACTGCCAACGGCTGGTCAAGGAGGGCATCGCCATTTACCTCGATGAGGTGCGCCGGGACCGGGCAGCTGCCAGCTAGCGCCGGACGTGCGCTCAGATCATACAAGGGGCTTGGCGTTGCCGGCGCCGCCGACGCCGGTGCGAGTGTAGGATGAGGAGGAGACAGCGGCCGCGTTGATGAAGGGGAAGGGGGAGAGCCGATGGTAGCCCAACCGGATGGATCATGGACCATGAGCGTCGAGGAGTGGCGCGAGTTGGAGCGGACCAGCCATGATATCAAGTACGAGTACATTGACGGCCACGTGTACGCCATGTCGGGCGGGAGTCTGGCCCATTCGCTTCTCGCGGTTAATATGGTCGGCCTCCTCAACAGCAGCTTCGGCGACGGACCATGTATTGCCTACAACTCGGACGCTAGCGCGCGCCTGTCCTCTAAACGGTACACCCTCCCCGACGCCACTGTCACATGCGACGATCGCGACCAGCCGACGACCGAGCATATGGAGGTCAAGTATCCCCGCGTGATCGTCGAAGTGCTCAGCGACTCGACGGAAGCCTATGACCGGGGCGACAAGTTTGGGTACTACCGCGCCTGCCCGACCGTCCAGGAATACGTGCTCGTCGTCACCAGGCGCCAGGCCGTCGAGGTGTATCGCCGCACGCCTGATGCCTGGACCTTCCACTCCTACGGGCCGGGCGACACGATCGATCTCCCGAGCATCGGCGCTCGCATCCCCGTGGCCGCGCTCTACCGACGCACGAACGTACCGGAAGCGCCCGACGAACCGGAAGGTGAGGTCTGACCGGGGGCCAGGGTCTGTGAAAAGTCGTTAGATGCGGTATTGGTTGTCAAGGGCCAATTTGTGATAATCATGTGTGCGCTGTGCCAGAGGAGGCGCGGGCGACGCGGGATGTCGTGTCGGGCTGCGCCCGACCAAGGGGAAGCCTCCCCTTGAACCCCTGTGTCGGTGCGCGTGGAGCGGGTCAAACGCCTGCCCTGTGCGCACCACGGCCCAGGCCAGGTGCGGCAATTTGCGCGCCGCCGCGCAGCGGGCCACCTTCTTGGGCTTCCCGGCCGTCCGCAAGCGTCGGTAGACGTCGCGGATCGGCGGGTTGTGCTGCCCCGCCGAGAGCGTTGCCATGGACAGCGCCGTGCGCAGCCGCTTGTTCCCGCCGGAGATGACGGCCCGCCCGCGCACGCTCGTCCCCGACTCGCGGGGGTGAGGGGCCAAGCCCGCGTCGGCCGTGGCCTCCTCCGCTGTCGCGCAGACCGTAAAGTTGAGCGTGCTCACCAGCAGCCAGGCGGCCGTGACCAATCCGATCCCGGTGCTACTCAGCAGCAGCGTGGCGGTCGCGGCCCAGCCCTCATCCAGGTGGATGGCCTCCGCGATCTCCCCCTCGACCGCCTCGATCTGCGCATCGAGGGTCGCGATGAGGGCCTCCATGCGCGCGCGGACCGCCGCGATCACGACGGGCAGGTGCGTGAGCGCGGGCAGCTGGTTGCGGACCTGCTGGCACAGCCCGATGAGCGTGTCCCGCTGCGCAAGGCGCGGCTGGAGGTCCGCGTAGACCGCTGGCGGGGGCGTCCAGGGGGCGGGCTGCAGCAGCGCCGCCAACGGCGTGAGCGTGCGCGCATCGATGGCGTCGGTCGTGGCTCGCCGCAGCAGGGCCTTGGCGACGTGGTGCGCCTGGGCGGGGTTGACGACGCTCACCACGAAGCCTGCCTGCGCCAGGGTCGTGGCCAGCGCGATCCAATAGGACCCTGTCGCTTCCATCACCACCAGGATGTCGGCCGGTTGCTGGCCCGAGGCGCGCCGGCGCGCCTGCACACGTGCGAAGCCCTGGGGTGCCTGGTCGAACGTGGCGGCGCGGCCGGGCGTCGCGTTGGGGCCGGGGGCCATCCACGCGGCGGTGAACGTCCCGGCGGCGCTGTCGACGCCGACGTACAGGCGAAAGCGGGGCGTGGGGCGAACGGTGGACATGGATACGGCGCTCTCTATCTACTATTCTCTACCTACAAGCAAGCCCCTGGGAGGGCCGGGACGGCGATGGGTCCCGTCCGAGGGCTGGCCGTGGTCTATGCTCGTGATGCGTGGTCGATGCCACCTGATGCGGTGCAGACGCGGCCAGCCCACGACGGTGGGGGACTATCTAACGAACGCGGTCAGCGCCGCAACGCGCAGAACGTCCTCGCCACCGCCGCGGAACCGGACACCTTCACTATACGAGCGCGCAAAAGTCCTGGGACAACTGGGAGCGCGGGCATCTTGCCCGCTGGGTCCGGGCGGGCATCTTGCCCGTCCCCGCGTTTAACCCAGGACGGGCGAGCAGCGCAGCGAGCGCCACGCGCCCCCAGACCGAGAATCGGGGTTGGCCCGGCAGGCTGTGCTATACTTCCCCTTGATACTGCCAGTAGGGGCATGATGCATGTCGTGCGCGTCCGAATGGCCTACTGAGCCCTGTCCAGTGTCCCGCGCCCGGCGCCGGGCGCGTTGTGACCCCATTCTGATGCCGGGAGCAACAAGTCATGCCTGAGTTCCAGGGTCTCACCGTCCCCACCGATGGGGAGCGCATCACGTTCGAGAACGGCCAGCCGCGGGTCCCCAACAATCCCATTATCCCCTTCATCCGCGGTGACGGGATCGGCCCCGACATCTGGGCCGCCAGCCAACCCGTCTTCGACGCCGCCGTGGAACGCGCCTATGGCGGCCAGAAGCGCATCCGCTGGATGGAGGTTTTCGCCGGCGAGGAGGCCCAACGCCGCTTCGGCGAGTACCTGCCCTCCTCCACGCTGGACGCCCTGGGCTACTACGGCGTCGGCATCAAAGGCCCCCTGACCACGCCCGTCGGCGGCGGTATCCGCTCGCTCAACGTGGCCTTGCGCTTCCACTTCGACCTCTACGCCTGCATCCGGCCCGTGCGCTACTTCAGCGGCGTGCCCAGCCCGGTCAAGCACCCCGAGCGCCTCAACGTGGTCATCTTCCGCGAGAACACCGAGGACGTCTACATCGGCATCGAGTTCGCGGCCGAGACGCCCGACGCCCAGAAGCTGATCCGCTTCCTCAAGGACGAGTTCGGCAAGACGGTGCGGCCCGACTCGGGCATCGGCATCAAGCCGATCAGCCGCTTCGGCACACAGCGCCTGGTGCGCCGCGCCATCCAGTACGCCATCGACCACAAGCTGCCCAGCGTCACCCTGGTGCATAAGGGCAACATCCAGAAGTTTACCGAGGGCGCCTTCCGTGACTGGGGCTATGAACTGGCGCGCGACGAGTTCCCCCAGCAGACGATCAGCGAGGACGAGGTCTACGCCAAGCACGGCGGTACGGCGCCCGAGGGCCGCATCGTGATCAAGGACCGCATCGCGGACGCCATGTTCCAGCAGGTGCTGCTGCGCCCCGACGAATACTCCGTCCTGGCCATGCCCAACCTCAACGGCGACTACCTCTCTGACGCCTGCGCCGCGCAGGTCGGCGGCCTGGGCATGGCCCCCGGCGCCAATATCGGCGACGGCGCGGCCATCTTCGAGGCCACGCACGGCACCGCGCCCAAGTACGCCGGCAAGGACATGGTCAACCCCGCCTCGGTCATCTTGAGCGGCGCTATGCTGCTGGAGTACCTGGGCTGGACCGAGGCCGCACAACTCGTGTACCGTGGGGTCGAGGGCGCTATCGAGCGCAAGACGGTCACCTACGACCTGGAGCGCCAGATGGAGGGCGCCACCAAGGTCAAGACGTCGGAGTTCGGGCAGGCCATCATCGGCGCTATGTCGGGCGAGTGACGAGCGGTTAGTGGTTAGTGACGAGTGAGGATAGGCGCCGTGTCGTAGGGCTAGACCGCGGGTAAAGCCGGGGTGCGCCCCGAGATTGTGATCGTGCTGCCGACGACCTGACCTTGAAAGGTCATGGCAGGGGACGGACCTTAAAAGGTCGGACTGGGAAGCCCCCTCACGCTGGGTGCGCGCCAGATGATGGGTCAGGGAGACCCTTCAGGGTCCATGCCCTGCCATGACCTTTCAAGGTCAGGCGGCCTCACAAGCACCCTAAAGCCGCGGGCTCTCTTGGCCTGTTATGGTCAATGCCGCATACTATTTATAGAGGGACACGTGAAGGCCTCCGCCCCGGTCTTCAGCGCCTGGCGCCCCGGCCTCGTGGGGGATGCGGGCACAAGCGATACGCGCCGGCGCCGCCGCTATTGCGCAACGATGCGCCGGTCGGAGGAGTAGACGGGATTGATGCTACAGCATGACGTTCTGGTCATAGGGGGAGGCCTCGCCGGCATGCGCGCCGGCGTGGAGGCGTGTAAGACGGCCGATACCGCCATCATCAGCAAGGTCCATCCCATGCGCAGCCACTCGGGCGCGGCGCAGGGCGGGATCAACGCGGCCGTGGGCAAGGAAGACTCCTGGGAAAACCATTGGTTCGACACCGTCAAGGGCAGCGACTACCTGGGCGACCAGGACGCCTGCCAGGTGCTGACCAAGGAAGCCCCCGAGAACATCTATGAGCTCGAGCACATGGGCGCCCTGTTTAGCCGCACGGACGACGGGCGCATCGCCACGCGCCCCTTCGGCGGCGCGGGCGTGCCGCGCACCTGCTTCGTGGCCGACATCACCGGCCACGTGCTGCTGCAGACGCTCTACGAGCAATTGGTTAAGCACGACGTCAAGGTCTACGAGGAGTTCTTTGTCACCGACCTGGTGGTCGTCGACGGCGTCTGCCGCGGCGTGGTGGCCATGGACCTGACCAGCGGCGACTTCTTCGAGATCCGCGCCAAGGCGGTCATCCTGGCCACCGGCGGCGCCGGGCGCGTCTTCTTCAAGAGCACCAACTCGCTGATCTCCACCGGCGACGGTATGGCGCTGGCCTATCGCGCCGGCGCCCCGCTGGAGGACATGGAGTTCGTGCAGTTCCACCCCACCACGCTGGCCTCTAACGGCGTGCTGATCACCGAGGGCGCGCGCGGCGAGGGCGCCTATCTGCTCAATTCCGAGGGCGAGCGATTCATGGCCAAGTACGCGCCCAACAAGCTCGAGCTGGCCAGCCGCGACGTGGTCTCGCGCGCCGAGGCGGACGAGATCGCCGCCGGCCGCGGCGTCAACGGCTGCGTGTTTCTGGACCTGCGCCACATGGGCGAGGCCAAGATCGAGGAGCGCCTGCCGCAGATCCGCGAGTTGGCCATCGACTTCGCCGGTATCGACCCGGTCTACGCGCCCGTGCCGATCAAGCCCGGCGCCCACTACACCATGGGCGGGGTGCGCTGCGACATCGACGGCCTGACCCCCATCAAGGGTCTCTACGCCGCCGGCGAGGTGTCCTGCGTCAGCGTGCATGGCGCTAACCGCCTGGGCGGCAACTCGCTGCTGGAGACGGTCGTGTTCGGCCGGCGCTCCGGCCGCGCCGCCGCCGCGTGGTCCAGGAGCGTCGACTTTCCCGCCTTCCCGGACGACGCCGTGCGCCGCGCCGCCGCCACTCGCGACACCATGCTGCGCGACGGCGGCAGCGAGCGCGTCGGCCACCTGCGCTCCGAGATGCAAGACGTCATGAACGCGAACTTCCAGATTTACCGCACCGAGGCCGATATGAAGACCGGCTTGCGGCAACTGCGGGAGTTGCATGAGCGCTACAGACGCATTCAGATCGACGACAAGGGCCGCATCTTCAATACGGCGCTGCAGGAGGCCTACGAGCTCGGCTATATGCTCGACCTTGCCGAGTGCATCGCGACCGGCGCGCTGGCGCGCCAGGAGAGCCGTGGCGGCCACGCGCGGCGCGATTTCCCCGCGCGCGACGACACCAACTGGCTCAAGCACAGCGTCTACCACGCGGACGGCGACGGCCGCCCGCAGATCAGTTCCGCCCCCGTGACCATCACCAAGTTCCAGCCGGCGGAGAGGACGTACTAATCATGAAGAGTGTTCTGGCCATCCAGCGGTTCATCCCCGAGGTCGACGCGGCGCCCCACCTGGAGCGCTACGAGCTCGACCTGCCCGAGGAAGCGACGATCCTCGACGGGCTCATCTTTATCAAAGAGAACATCGACGACTCGCTGGCCTTCCGGCGCTCCTGCCGCTCCGCGATCTGCGGATCCTGCTCGATGGTCGTCAACGGCTACAGCAAGCTGACCTGCAAGACGCCCATCGTCAGCGAGCTCAAGCGCGGGCGCGACGAGTTGCGCGTGACGCCGATGCGCACCATGCGCGTGGTCAAAGACCTGGTGACCGACATGGCGCCGTTCTGGAAGCACTTCCGCGACGTGGAGCCCTACCTGCAGCCCGACCCCAACAAGACGCCGGGTAAGATGGAGGAGTACACCGTCCTGCCGCGCCAGCTGGCGCCCTCGCGCCGCGACCTCAACTGCATCCAGTGCGCCGTCTGCTACTCCGACTGCGGCGTGACCGAGGTGTCCAGCGCCTTTGCCGGGCCGCCGGCCCTGGCCAAGGCGCACCGCTTCGTGACCGACCCGCGCGACGCCAAGCGCAAGGAGCGCCTCGAGAAGCTGATCGACCTGGGCCTGTGGGATTGCGCCCACGCCTACAACTGCATGGAGTGCCCCAAGCACGTCAACCCGGCCGACGCCATCGCCGACCTGCGCCGGCTCTCCATCCAGGCCGGCCTGACGGACAACATCGGCGCGCGCCACTCGCAGGCCTTCACCCGCAACGTGGAGAAGAGCGGCCGCCTCAACGAGTCCGCGCTGATCCCCGAGATCATCGGCTACGGCAACATCAAGGAGCTGATCAAGGTTGGCCCGCAGGGCGCGCGCATGGCGCTCAAGGGCAAGATGCCGCTGCCGGTCTTCCACAAGAAGGTCGACGGCTACAAGGACGTGAAGATGATCTACGACGCCATGGCCAATCAGCCGGAGGAAAAAGTCTAACCCATGGAGCAAAAGCCGCTACGCTTCGCCTACTTTACCGGCTGTGTGGCCAAGGGCACCTGCCCCGAGTTGCACCAGTCGACGATTGCCCTGGCCAAGAAGATTGGCATCGAGTTGTGGGAGATGACCGGCGCCGCCTGTTGCGGCGCCGGCGTGATCCACGACGAGAACCCCGAGTTGCAAATTGCCCTCAACGCGCGCACCTTCGCCATGGCCGAGCAGCAGGGCATGGACATCGTGAACATCTGCTCGACCTGCCAGCAGAACCTGGGTCAGGACGCCAAGGCGTTGCGCGATAACCCCGACCTGCGCAAGCGCATCAACCAGATCCTGGAGCCGACGGGGCTGCAGTACAACGGCAACGTGCAGGTCAAGAACCTGCTGTGGGTGCTGGTGGCCGACTACGGCCTGGACCGTCTGGCCCAGCAGGTGACGAACCCGTTGACCGACCTGCAGGTGGCCTCGTACTACGGCTGCCAGTTGCTGCGCCCGGTCGACGAGACGGGCTTCGAGGACCCCGACAATCCGACCTCCTTCGACAACCTGGTGGCGGCGCTGGGCGGCACGCCGGTCGACTACGCCGGCAAGACGCGCTGCTGCGGCTTCCACATCCTGACCGTCAACGAGAATACCTCGACCAAGATGGCGGTCAAGCGCCTGCAAGAGGCCGAGGCCGCCGAGGCCGACATCATGGTCACGCCGTGCCCGCTGTGCCACGTGTCGCTCGACGCCTACCAGCCGCGCGGGCGCGCCCTGCACAACGCGCCGGGCAAGATGCCGGTGGTGCATCTGTCGCAGTTGGTCGGCCTGGCCTGCGGCGTTGACACGGGCAGCCTGCAGCTCAACCGCCTGATGGTCTCGCCGCAGAAGGCCCTGGCGTCGGCCCTGGCGGAGTAGCGACGAGTTGTCAGTAGTCAGTTGCCAGTTGTCAGACGGCGCTGGCGAATAGTGCTTCTCCTCTCTCTGTTGCGAGAGAGGAGGGAGGAGAGACGATGAGGCGGGCTGCCGACTTACATGTTGTGAGTCGGCAGCCCGCCTCGTCGCCCGTTGTATTGGCGGCGTGGGCGGTGACGGAGAGGGGCAAGGACTCAGGCGTGGGGTAGTGATAGCGAAACAACGACCCAATGCCGGCCGCCGTCATCCGTCCGTAACAAGCGCGTTTCTTGCGCAATGTGGTCCGGTTGATCGATCCGGGCGCCGATGGCCCAGCCGGCGTCTCGCGTGACAAATTGCACTGTGACCAGAACGTATCCACGGGGGACAGTGCTTGGAGTCGCGGACCAGTGCGCGCCCGCGTCCCGTGTAGACCACAGTGTCGCCCCGACGGTCGCTCGCCACGTGCGAGCAGCGATGAATTGCCAGATGATGGGGCGTCGGGGATCGGGCGTGAAGGGGAGCCGGCGCGACAGGGGCCACGTGCGGCCGCCGTCGTGTGAAAGCAGGACATACGATTGGTTCGTGCAGTGATAGGTATAGCCGTCAGGACCCTGGATGTGACGGCACACGCTGACCCTGGCGGGCAGGACGCCGACGGAGCCGTGAAACCATGGCGGCTGCACCTGCTCATATGGGAACACCCCGGCTTTGACATCTTGGGCCGGGGCGCCGCGCGGAAAGCCGGGCACGATCGTGGACCAGTGGACGCCGCCATCGTGCGTGACCGATAGGAAGGGGACACCGGAGTTGTCTTCGACGGTTATGATCCCCTCCGACGGGCTAGTGAACGCGATGGAGTCCTTGTAGCCGCCGAGCGTGAGGCCGGAGCGCAGCGGACAGCGATAGCCCGGGGGGGCTGTCGAAGGCGACGCAGGCGGCCTCGGCCCAGTGGTCCCCCGCGTCGCGGCTGCGGTCGAGGCGCACCGCTTCCGACCCCATCGTCGCTCCCAGGCGCTCGAGCACCCAAAGGTCGTTTCGCCCCATGGAGGCGACGTCGGCGTCGATGACCGCGGGGTAGACCAAGCGCGTCGGCAGTGGACGCGCCGTCCACGTCGTACCCCCATCGGCCGTGCGATACAGCAAGGCGCGCGGGCTGGCCGCCGGCGCCAGGACAGACACGTGGCGCGCATCAAACGCGCGCAGCCAGGCCGTGGGCAGGGTATTGAGGCCGATGGACGGCCCGCTGGCGATGCGCAGGACACGCCTCCACGCGCGGCCGCCGTCGCCCGTCACATAGATGGTCGTCGTCGTACGATGGCAGGCCGCCGGCTCCGGTGACGCCACCTGGTAGCAGAACAGGCTATAGCCGGCGGAGGAACTCTCCTCGACCCAACCAACGTTGGGCGCCAGGAAGGAGATGTTGCCGAGCAGCGTGACCACGGGAGGGTCGGCATAAGGAGCCGCCAAAGGAAACGGAACGAGGCTTGCGGCGCACACGAGGAACACGGCCATGAGCGGGCGCATCACATCCTCCTTTACCCTCCTTTAGAGAGCGAGCATGTCGCGCATGATCGCGCCTTGCCGTTCGACAGCAGCACGCCCCTCCGGAGTCGCGCGGAGCTTGTCAGTGAGGGTCTTGAAAGGCTTGTGCCCGCTCATAGCGATTCTCCTTCTTGTCGCAGGGTCTCTATGCAGCGTCTTTATCGTATCATGGAAGCGGATAGCCATGTGGGTGCGGTTAGACTGGCGATACGGACCTGACCGGCGGTTGCAGCGCAAGCGGAAGGGAGGATTGGATGATGCGGGATGATGACAATGTGCCATTTGAGGAGGCCATGCGCTATGGCTGGTTCCTGGGTGGGGAGCCGATAGCCCTCTGCGACCGTCATCCGAGCGAGCCTCTCGTCGCCATGCAAGTAGATCCGATCGAACCGCCTCATGAGCGTGTCGCGGTGTGGGATACGACGACAACCGACCTCGTATGGGCGCCCGAGAATGCCCTGGCGTTATGCTGGCGTGGAGCGGACGAAGTCGTCCTCTTGCGCGAACAATACAGCGACGACGGACGCGACGATATCGACCCTGCGAGGAGCAGCCCTCACGGCGCGTACACCTACTATCTGGAGCGCCATAGCTGGCCGCCGCGCAATCTCCTCGCGGTGTGCCCGTTGCGTCTGTGCTTTCCGGAGGCACGCCCGATGTACGTGGCGCTCTCGCCGGGCAGCGAGCTCGTCGCCGTGCAATGGTTCAATTGCGATCCGCTCTGCGAGGGCGTCGAATTGGTCGCCTTACGGCCACGGGGTGATCATCAAGTGGACAACGCCGGGTATCGAGCCGCTAGCGACGATATCTCACGGCCGGTTTTCAGCCCAGACGGTCGTTACCTCGCCGTAGCCTCTCGTTGGGAGGGCTGGTGGACACAGCAGCCCAACGCCTCCTACAATGCGCCCTCGGAAGGAGGGCGGTTTACTGTTGGTCAACTCGTCTTGCTCGACCTACAAGCAGCCCAGGCGTCCGGACACTACCGCTACCATGAGATCGATCTGGAGGAGAACGTGCCGGTCGGCTGGCGGTATGAGGACCCTCAGACCGGGGACAAGGCTGAGTTGAGTCAACCGCGATTCGTGGGGCCAACCGACCTCACGATCACACTGCCCATCAGCGGGACACAGCATTTTCACGTGCCGAGCTGGATAGGCGTCCACGGATCATAGCCGACCATGCAGGATGGGCCATGCAGCCGGAAGGTTCGCCCCGATGACGGCCCAGCGCCAGGGCTTGTTGCTGTGCCTCGTAGCTGCCACGGGCTTCAGCACGACCGGCATCTTCGCCAAGCTGGCCTACGAGTCCCACGCCAGCGTGACAACCGTGCTCGCGGCGCGCTTCGTGCTGACCTCGGTCCTCTTATGGCTGGTCGTCTACCGCACGGGGCAACCGCTGCCGTCAAGGCGGCTACTGCTGGCGGGGTTGTTGCTCGGGCTGGTCGGATACGGTCTCCAGGTCGCGTTGTTATTCGTCTCGCTCGAGCGCATCGACGCCTCCCTTTCGTCGCTTTCGTCGCTGCTGTTCTACTCCTATCCCGCGATGGTCACGGCCGGCGCGCTGCTACTGGGTCGGGAGCGGACCAGCATACGCCGGGACGCCGCCCTCGCCATCTCTCTCGTCGGGGTGGTGCTGGTGTTCTCGGGCGGCGCCGCGCATCGCGACGGCCTCGGCGTGGCGCTCTCCCTGGCCGCGGCCCTGATCTACGCGGTGCTGATCCTGATCGTGGACCGCATAGGAAGCGGGGTGCGTCCGCTAGTCCTGTCCACGCTGGTTTCGACCGGCGCCGCTGTCACGTTTGTCGCGGGCGGACTGCTGTTGGGTAACTTGCAGCTCGATATCGCGCCGGAGGGATGGGGCGCGATCGTGGGTCTGGCCATCGTTGCCACGGTCGTGCCGCTAGCCGCGTTCTACGCCGGCATCACGCGGGTTGGCCCCTCCACGGCCAGCATCCTTCTGACGGTCGAGCCGGCCCTCACGGTGCTGCTGGCTGCCATCGTGTTGCACGAGCGGCTTGGTCCACTGCAATTCCTGGGCGGGGCACTGGTCCTGGCAGCTATCCTCATCCTGCAACTACGCTCAAGGGTGAACATGACTGCGGAGTCCAACATCTCTTGACAGTTAGCTATGCAGGCGGATGCCAGCCCGCCGACACCCATTCCCGCCTGACCATGACCGCAATTGCGTTATTCATCTGAAGCGCGACGACGGTTACGCGTCCACACGCCGTTAGCCCGATGACTCGCAAACCGTCCACGCTCCACGCAAAATGCTCAGCCCACGGCTGCTGGCGAGGCTGAAACAGAGGCACATCTTCCCGTCAGCGGGTCAGGTCCATCCACGCGATCGTTCTTGAATCCGTTGCACATGCGACACGCGAGCCACAGGTTCTCTTCCTCGTCCGTTCCTCCGCGGGCGGTCGGGATGATGTGGTCTATTTCGAGCAGTCCAAATACATACTGCTGAGCACTGCGACAATATCCACACCGATTGTTGGCCTGCACGCGTACACGCGCTCGAAGTGCCTCTGAGATACTCACGGTTCGAGTGGTGGGCGTAGTCCCCGATGCACGGCTTCGTTCAAGGCCTTGGCTTTGCGTAGCAGGCCGTCCTGGTATATCTGCATCAAGGCCAGCAAGGAGACGCGGACCGCGTCCGTCAGCAGGCCAGCTTGCTGTTTGTCGAGCAACTCGGAGAAGCGGCGATCCTCGGGTGCATCCATCTGGGCATCTGCCGCTACAAGGAGATCGGCATTGGATAGCTCGGCGACCGGTTGACCAGCGGCGCCTTCGGGGCCCAGCGGTCGGAGAGACAGGTCGATCGTTTCGGCGAGAAGGTCGGCGATAGGCCGCTCCGTTAGCTCGGCCAGACGTTCAGCACGTCGGTAGATGTCATCCGCTAGCGTGACGGTCACCTGCGTGGTCATGATCCACCCCTTGAACGTGTACGAGCCCGATTACTTCTCATGATATGGAGCATACCACGCTTGTTGAGTATAGGTGTCACAATTAAGGTGTCACAATTAAGGGGGTCGTGACGTTCGATAGATGGGGCCTGGTCATCCCTCGTTCGATCCTCGCGCGCCCAGGACCATTGGGGGATTGGCCCGGTGGGGCGGATGTCCTACAACGGTTACGACCACCACAGGCGCGTCCGCGTCAGCGAACGGATAGGGGAGTGGAATAGAAGGCCCATGGGTATCATAGACACCCCCCGTTCCGAAGGGTCGCGCGCCACGACGATCGTTCCCCTGGCCGCTCGCCCGGCTGCGCCCCCGTCGGGGCAAGGGCAACGCGGGCGACGGCCTCTACGCCGCTGGCGCCACGCCGCCGATCCGCGGCCGGGCGCGGCGTTCTACCGCGCCCTCTCCGAGCGTGCCTCCGACATGGTCGTCGTCGTCGACACCTGGGGGACGATGCGCTATGTCAGCCCGTCGCATCGGCACGTCCTCGGCTACGCGCCGGAGGCGCTCCACGGGCAGGTGACCCTGGACTACACGCACCCGGACGACGTGGCACGGGTGCGCGCCTCCTTTGCCGCCTGCCTGCGCGCGCCCAGCGTGCCCGTCCCGGTGGAACTGCGCCTGCGCCACGCCGATGGGTCCTGGCGCACCGTGGAGTCCGTCATGGACAACCGCCTCGCCGACCCGGCCGTGGGCGGCGTCATCGTCACCAGCCGCGACATCACCGACCGCACACGCGCCGAGGAGGTCTTGCGTCTCAGCGAGGCGCGCTACCGCGCCCTCTCCGAGCACGCGAGCGATATCGTCGCTATCCTCGGCCCGAACGGAACGATATGCTACGCGAGCCCGTCCCACCACCGCATCCTTGGCTACCGGCCCGAGGAGATCGTCGGGTCCTCTGTGCTCGAGTGGACGCACCCCGACGATCGTGTTCGCGCGCGGGACGCCGTCGCCGCCTGCCTGCGTCAGCCAGGGGGGACGAGCAGGGTGGAGTCGCGGCTGCGCCACGCCGATGGGCGGTGGATCACGCTCGAGTGCATCGCCGACAACCGGCTCGACGACCCGGCCATCGGTGGGGTCGTCGTCACCAGCCGAGACATCACCGCCCGCGTGCGGGCTGAAGATGAGTTGCGCGCCAGCGAGGAGCGCCTGCGCACCGTCGTCACCAACGCGCCGATTATCCTCTTCGCCCTCGACCGCGACGGCGTCTACACCATGTCCGAGGGCATGGGCCTGGCTGCCCTTGGGCGGGAACCGGGCGGCGTGGTCGGCCGCTCCGTCTTTGACGTGTACCGGGACCAGCCCGCCCTGCTGGACTGCACCCGGCGGGCGCTCGCCGGCGAGCCCGTGGCCTTCGCCAGCTATCTCCAGGGCGCCGTCTTCGACAACCGCCTGGTCCCGTTGTACGACGCGGAGGGGCGGCTGGGATCGGTGATCGGCGTCTCCACCGATATCACCGAGCGTGCCCGCGCCGAGGCGGCGCTGGAGGAGAGCCGGGCGGAGCGGGAGCGATCCAACGCGGACCTGGCGCAGTTCGCCTACGTCGCCTCGCACGACCTGCAAGAGCCGCTGCGCACGGCCTCCAGCTACCTGAGCCTGCTCAAGCGCCGCTACCGCGGCCGGCTCGACGAGAGCGCCGACGAATTCATCGACTACGCCGTGGATGGCGCGACGCGCATGAGCGCGCTGATCCGCGACGTGCTGGCCTACTCGCGCGTGGGCACACGGGCCAAGGAGTTTGCCCCGGTGGACTGCGCCGCGCTCGTCGCAACGGCGACGGCCAACCTCCAGGCCCGCATCGCCGACACGGGCGCGCGCGTCACCGCCACGGGGCTGCCGATGGTGTGTGGCGACGACACGCAGCTCGGCCAGCTCTTCCAGAACCTCATCGGCAACGCCTTGAAGTTTTGTCGGGACGCGCCCGACGTCAGGGTATCGGCGGAGAGGCAAGGCGACAGCTGGCTGATGCAGGTGCGGGACAATGGCATCGGGATTGCGCCGGACCAGGCCGAGCGCATCTTTCAGGTGTTCCAGCGCCTGCATAGCCGGACCGAGTACGAGGGGACCGGCATCGGCCTGGCCGTCTGCAAGCGGATCGTGGAGCGCCATGGAGGACGCATCTGGGTCGAGTCCGAGCCGGGGCAAGGGGCCAGTTTCCTGTTCACCCTGCCCGCCGTGTAGAGGGGGCAGAATCAGCGGGAGGGTGTGCCCGGCGATAGTGGTTGCTGCCTGACCATGAATGGTCATGGAAGGGCACGGACCCTGAAGGGTCTCGCCTGACCCGTCATCCGGCGCGAACCTGGCGTGCGCAAGGCTCGCACGCTGACCTTTTAAGGTCCGTCTCCTGCCATGACCTTTCAAGGTCAGGCCGCCAGCACGCACTTTCACACTCTCGGGGCGCACCCTTAGCGGAAGGGCAATACTTGCTTTTCTGCCAGCAATAGGTACAATGGTACCACTGGCGACCTGTCGATCCCTCCACGCGTGTACAGTGTACGGAGACCATCCCGTCCGGCCGGCGGGACGATCCCATGCGTTGCTCTCGCGCGCGCCTCGACAGGACGTTACCAGACAACGGTGTAGTGTGGTCACGCGGACGTGACCATGGCAGGAGGTCCTGCATGCCCAGGCTTTGTTCTCGCGCGTCCCTGGTATCCGGTTCGCTTGCCGTCGCCGCCGTCGCACTCATCCTCGCCGTCCTGCCCGCCCACGCGGCCTCCGCCGCGCGCGTCGGGCGCACGACCCACGCGGCCGGTCCCGCTGGTCCTGCTGCCTATTACCTCTCGCTCGGCGATTCTCTCGCGTTCGGCTACCAACCCTACCCGCCGCTGCGGCAGGGCTTCGGCTTCTACGATTTCCTCGCGCAGGGCCTGGAGTCGATCAATCCTAGTCTCAAGCCGGTCAACCTGGGCTGCCCCGGCGAGAGCAGCACGACCTTTATGAACGGCAATTGCCCGGAAGCCGTGCTCAATCGCTACACGGGCAGCCAGATGGCCGCGGCGCTTGGTTTCCTGCGGTCGCATCCCGGTCAGGTCAGCCCCATCACGTACGTGCTGGGCGCAAATGATATTCTGCCGCTCTTGAAGGCCGGCGATCCCGCCGCGATCCAGGCGGGACTGCAACAGTTCGCCGCCAACGACGACGCTATCCTCAAGCAGATCCGTCAGGCCGCGCCCAACGCGGACATCGTGACGCTCGACTATTACCAGCCTCTGGCAGTGGCCGTGACCAGTACGGCGGCGCTCAGCGGGGTGGTCGCGGTCTCGCAGCAGGGCAACGCCATCATCAACCAGGTGGCCGCGCGCTACAACGTCAAGGTGGCCAACGCCTTTGACGTGTTCAACACGCCGGTGCAGAGCCCCTTGCTGTGCACCCTCACCTACATCTGCAGCACTTACCACGACATCCACCCCACCATCGCCGGCTACGAGATCCTGGCCGGCCTGTTCGGAGCGGCGCTGGGCTACCCCGGTCTGGCCGGTCCGAGCACGCCGTCCAACCCCATCGCCATCTCGACCGGACAGCTGACCGCGCCGGCCACGATCACCTGGTTGTGGATTGGCGACCGCAACGCCGAGGGCTACGACGCCATCGTCTACCACTACGACGCCAACGGCCAGGCGGTGCAGGACCGCAGCCTCTCGCTCCCCGCCGGCACGCACGACTACACCCTGGTCGGGGCGACCTGCGGCATCTCCTACGAGTTCAAGATCCGCTCGCGCGGTCACAACCGGCCCAACGCCTATCTCACGCCCGGTGACGGGCGACAGTTCTCTTGTTAGTTATTATGAGGAGCACAACGATGAAGTTGACGGACGGACTCAAGGTGGCGACGGCCGCGTCGCTGCTGACCTTGACAGCGATTCCCTCGCTAGGGCACGCGCGGGCGCAAGCCGTGGCCGCGACGCCCGGCGTCACCGCCACGTCGATCACGTTCGGTACCTCACTGCCCGAATCGGGCCCTGCCGGCGCCTATAACGTCATCGCCGGCGGCGAGCAGGCCTACTTCAGCTACGTCAACGCGCACGGCGGCGTCTTTGGCCGCAAGATTAGTCTCAAGGTGCTCGACGACGGCTATGACCCCGCGCGCACTGTGAGCAACGTGCAGCGGCTAGTGCTGGCCGACAATGTCTTCGGGCTGATCGGCGTGTTGGGCACGGCCAACAACCTGGCCGCGCTGCCGTTCATCACCAAGCAAGGCGTCCCGCTGGTCTACCCGGCCACCGGGTCGTCGGCCATGGCGCAGCCGTTCCACAAGTATCTGTTCCCGCTCCAGGTGACCTACACGACCGAGGGCAAGGTGCTGACCGACTACGCCGTCAAGACGCTGCACGCCAAGACCATCGGCGTCTTCTACCAGAACGACGATTTCGGCAAGGAAGGGCTGGCCGCGGTCACGGCCCAGGCCAAGAAGGACGGCGCCACGATGGCCGACGCCGAGCCCTACCAGGTGACCGATCTCAGTTTCAGCGCGCAGGCGCTGCGCCTGCAGAACGTCGACGCGGTGATCATCTTCGCCATTCCGACGCCGGCCGCCACGTTTATCGGCACGGCGGCCAAGGTGGGGCTCAAGGCCAAGTTGCTCTCCAGCTCCATCGCCGAGGACCCCGCCGTGTTGAAGGGCCTGAAATCGGCCGGCGAGGGCGTCTACTTCGACGACTACGCCCCGCTGCCCACGGCCGATGATCCGCAGGCCGCCATGTACCGGTCGGTGCTGAAGCAATACGGCGACCCTGTGACAGCGCCCATCGGCGCTTTCACCGAAGTCGGGTACGGCGCCGCGCAGGTCGCCGTGGAGGGACTACGCCGCGCCGGCAAGAATCTAACGCGCCCGGGTTTCATCAGCGCGCTAGAGACGCTCAATAACTGGCACGGCTCGCTTCTCCCCAGGGTCACCTTTACCAGCAGCAGCCACGCCGCCTCACCCGGGGCCTACGTCCTCGTCGATCACAACGCGGCCCTCACCCCCGTCTCCGGCTACGACTACCCGTGACGAGTGATTAGTGGCTAGTGGCTAGTGGCTAGAAACGTCTAGTCACTAGCCACTCGTCACTAACGACCATGTTAGATTTTCTTAAAGACTGCGTGAGCGGGCTGGCGACGGGCAGCATTTATGCTCTGCTGGCGCTGGGACTGACCCTGATCTACCAGGTCAGCGGCATCGTCAACTTTGCACAGGGCGCTCTGGCCGCGGTCGGCGTCTATGTGTTGTGGTCGCTGACGTATCAGTGGCCCTTTGCTGCGGGTGGGTTGCCGTTCTGGCCGGCCGCCCTGCTGGCGGTCGTGGCCGTCTTCCTCCTTGGCGTCTTGTTGCAGACGCTTTTTCTGCAGCGGCTGCAACGGTCGCCGGCCACGGCCGTCATCGTCACCCTGGGCCTGTTCATCACGTTGGAGGGCGGCATCGGCCTGATCTGGGGCCAGGCCACGCCGACGACGACGCTGTCCCTGCCCTTCACGCCGGGGCTGGTCACGGTCGGCGCGCTGACCTTGAGCGGCCTCGATCTGACGGCCATCGGGGTGACGGTCGTGCTGATGCTGGCCTTCTTCGCCTTCCTGCGCTTCACTCACGCGGGCGCCTCTTTGCGGGCCGTGGCGCAGTCGCCGCGGGGAGCGCGTCTGGTCGGCATCCGGGTCGACCGGGTGCGTCTAGCGGCCTGGGGCATCGGCGCGGCGCTTGCCGCGGTGGCCGGCGTGCTGATCGCCACGGTCACCTTTACGCAGCAGTCGCCGACCATGGCCGATGTCTATCTGCTCAGCGCGTTCGCCGGCGCGGTCATCGGCGGCCTGGACAACCTGGTCGGAGCCGCGACGGGCGCGCTGCTCGTGGGCATCGTGCAGAGCCTGGTGGCCCTGTACGCGCCGACGGCGCTGCTGCCCTACAAGGACGGCGTCGTCTTTGCGCTGTTGCTGGCCGTGCTCTTCGTCCGCCCGGCCGGTCTGTTCGGCGTGGCCGTGCAGCGCCGGGTCTGATCCAGTTGCCAGTTGCCAGTTGCCAGTTGCCAGTTGCCAGTTGCCAGTGGGTAGTGGCCAGTTGCCAGTGGGTAGTGGGTAGTGGGTAGTGGGCAGTGGGCAGTGGGCAGTGGCCAGTGGCCAGTTAGTGACGTATATGACACGATAGCCTTGGTCGAGTACACCGTCGAGCAGAGTCGAAAGTACCATTCCCCCCTCCCGCGAGACTCCGGTGAGGGTGGCGCTCAAACAAGGTCTCGCACACGTTGACCCTCCGCGCCGTCGGTAGATGAGCGATGTCCATCCGGACCCCTATAGTTGCGTGCCGTTGTAGAACCTCGCTATGGGACAGGTCAGGCCGATCGTCTCCAGGGTGATGTCGTCGCCCGGACCATAGCGCTGGTAGGTCCAGAGATTCGGTGCGGTGCGACGGAACCGCTCGACGGATCGTTGATGCGCGTCGATGAGCACGTACTCCTCGAAGGTGGCCAGGGTTTGGTAGTGGGCGAACTTACCGCCCCGATCATTGGCCTCCGTGGAACCCGAGAGCACTTCGACGATGAGACACGGCGTGCCCACCTCGATAGCTGTGTCACCGATGATCTCGTCGCAGATCACAAGGGCGTCGGGGTAGTAATAGACGTTTGCATTGATTCGCACGCGCATGTCGGGACCCCTGAGCTCACATCGTCCGTCTCTCATGTGGCTCATGATCTCGAACCGGGCATTGTTGGCGATAGCGTCATGTGCGCTCGTGCCGCCGAACATGGCATAGACATAGCCGTGGACGTACTCATGCTTCTCCTGGCTTGTCTCCTCTAGCGCCAGGTACTCTTCGACGGGCATGGTGGTGGGTTCAGGGTTGGCGACCATATAGCTGACCTCCCGTGGCTGGCCTCAACAGTCTTTGTAGCCGAGTCTCACCATACACTACCATGGGCGGAGTCCATCCGTGTGGAGTTTAGAGTACTATAGGATCAGGGTCTGCACATGTTCCAGCTCGTGCGTCGTCGCCAGCTTTCGTCGGGCCACACCCGACCGCGGTCGGGTGTGGCTTGCCATGGGATCGCCGTCGCGGGCCCGGCGGGAATCAAACCAACGTGTCTGAGACAGCGATTAGGAAGGGGGTTTGAGAGTGAGGGTGACAGGTGCGCGACCGCTCGTGCGGGCGAAACCGCTGCTGATCGCGGCGCTGGTCGTCGCGCTTGCCGCCATCCCGCTGGTCATCCCGACGGACTATGTGCTAGGTGGATTGCTGGCGCGGGATGTGCTCGACACGGCCGCTACCTTCGCCATCGTCGCCGTGGGCCTGAACCTGCTGACGGGCGGTACCGGCCAATTCTCGCTGGGCCACGCCGGCTATTACGCCATCGGCGCGTTCACGGCGGGCATCCTGAACACGACCTATGGCTGGCCGTTCTGGCTGGACATCCCGGCCGGCGGGCTCGTGGCAGGCCTGTTTGGCGTGGTGCTGGGCGTTCCGGTGCTACGCTTGAGCGGACCCTATCTGTCGATCGCCACGCTCGGCTTCGGCCTGCTGGTGGCGCAGGTGCTTGGCGGCGCCGACTGGGCGGGCGGCCGGTCGGGCATCGCGCTCAACCCGGCGCAGCTCGGCCCGTACACCTTCAACGGTCTGACCTTCTTCTGGGTCGTGCTGGCGGTGCTCGCGCTCGGCGTGTTCGTGGCCCACAACCTGCGGCGCGGGGCCACCGGGCGCGCTTTCGTGGCCCTGCGGGAGAGCGAGTCGGCGGCACAGGCCAGCGGCGTTAACGTGGCCCGCTACCGCGTCATCGCCTTTGCCCTCAGCGCGCTCTACGCCGGGATCGCGGGCGGGCTCTTCGCCCACTGGAGCCCCGGTCCCATCTTCGCGGATAGCTTCGGACTGCCCGTGTCGGTGCTGTTCGTGGCCATGATCGTGATCGGCGGCCTCGATAGTACCATGGGCGCCATCATCGGCGCCGTCTTCCTGACCGCCGTGCAGGAGGTGACGAGTGGCAACCCGCAGCTGGCCAGCACGCTGTTCGGCGTCATCATCGTGGTGGCGCTGCTGTTCATGCCGCATGGGCTGGCGGGGCTGCCCGCCCTGGTGCGCCGCGCCCGTCAGCAGCCAGCCCCGGCAGCCGTGGGAGAGACGCATGCCTGAGCTGCTCGCCATCCGCGCCCTCACCCTGACCTTCGGCGGTATCCGCGCGCTCGACGGCGTCGACCTGACGGTCGAGCAGGGCCACATCGCCGGGCTGATCGGCCCCAACGGCGCCGGCAAGACCAGCCTGCTCAACTGCATCTGTCGCTTCTACCATCCGCAACAGGGCTCGGTGCGGCTGGGCGAGACGAACCTGCTGCAGTACCCATCGCACGTGCTGGCGAGACTCGGCCTGGCGCGCACGTTTCAGCACATGGAGCTGTTCGGCAGCATGAGCGTGCTGGAGAACGTGCAGGTCGGCGCGCACGTCCGCCAGCGTCCTACCATGCTGGGCGAGGCCTTCCGCCTGCCCGGCGCGCGGCGCGCCGACCGGCGACAGCGCGAGCAGGCGCTGGAGACGCTCGACCTCGTCGGCCTGTCCTCCTGGGCGCAGGCGCCCGTGGGATCGCTGCCCCTGGGCCTGCAGAAGCGCACCGGCGTGGCCCGCGCGTTGGCCTCGCGCCCCCGCCTGCTGTTGCTGGACGAGCCGGCCGGCGGACTCAATGCCACGGAGAAGCGCGAACTGGGCCTGTTGTTGCGCGCCTTGCGTGAGCGGCTGACCCTTAGCATGCTGCTGATCGAGCACGACATGGACCTCGTGATGAGCCTGTGCGACGCCATCACGGTGCTCGACTTCGGCCGGCGCATCGCCGCTGGCAGCCCCGCGCAGGTCCAGCGCGATCCGGCCGTCATCGCGGCCTACCTCGGCGTGGCGCCCACCGCCGCCGAGGTCGGCGAGTCACTGGCATGACCGCCATGGACGGCCCTGTCCCGACGGTGTCGCCGGCCGTTGGGAACCCGCGCCCCGGCGGCGCGGCGACGCCCTTGCTGGAGGTACGCGGGCTGCGCGTGGTCTACGGTCCTGTCGTGGCGGTCGACGACCTGACGCTGAGCGTCGGCGCCGGTCAGGCCGTGGCCATCCTGGGCGCCAACGGCGCGGGCAAGAGCAGCGCCCTGCGCACCATCGGCGGGCTGCAACGCGCCAGCGCCGGCGAGGTGCGCCTCGCCGGCGCGCGCATCGAGCGGATAGGCGCGGAGGGTCTGGTGCGGCGTGGCCTATCGATGGTCACGGACGCGCGCGACCTGTTCCCCCGCTTCAGCGTGGCCGAGAACCTGCGTATGGGGGCGCACATCCGGGCCGGCCGAGGGTTCGCGGGCCGCCGCGACCGCATCCTGGAGTTGTTCCCGCCGCTGCGGCGCCGCCTCAACAGCGCCGCGTGGACGCTGTCCGGCGGTGAGCAGCAGATGCTGGCCCTGGGGCGGGCGCTGGTGGCGCAACCGCGGCTGCTGTTGCTCGACGAGCCGTCGCTGGGGCTGGCGCCACTGGTGGTGGAGACCATCTTCGCGGCGCTGGCTACGATCGTGGCGTCCGGCACGGCCATCCTAATCGTCGAGCAGAGCACCGCGGCGGCGCTGCGGCTGGCCGAGTACGCCTATGTGCTGCGCACGGGTACGGTGGCGCTGTCCGGCCCCAGCGCGCTGCTGCGCGAAGACCCGCGCGTGCTGGACCTCTACCTCGGCGGCGGAGAATAGCTTCATGGGCCTGATGGGCCTGCGACTGACGTCGCATGGCAAACCACGGACACTGACGTATCTCCCTCGATGCGCCTATCTTTCCCCTCTTGCTGGGGTGAGAAAGGCTGACAGGCTGGTGTCACCCGCCTCCCCGTATGCTATGTAGGCCGTGGCATGCCGCGCGACGGGCCAGTGATAGCGAAGAGGGAGGTGTCTCGATGTTGCCGCGCGTGACGATCTATAACGAGATCAGTGTCGATGGCCGCATGCACTGGCTCCCGGCCCCGTCCGACGCGCCGTTCCAATACTATGAGCTCAGCGTCCGCGAGCCCGTGGACGCCATCCTCATGGGCAGCGCCACCGCCTTCGCGCCCGACGCGCAGGAAACGGAGGACGCGGCCGTCGAGGAGCCCGTGCCCCCGCGGCAGGGGCCGCCGCCCGGCTGGACGATCCCCCTGTCCAAGCCGCGGCCGTTGCTCGTGGTCCCCGACAGCCGTGGGCGCGTCCACAACTGGCGCCAGCTCCAGGCGCAGCCGTGGTGGCGCGACCATATCGCCCTCTGTTCGCGCGCCACCCCGCCGTCGTACCTCGCCTACCTGCGCAAGCGGCGCGTCACATTCATCATCGCCGGCGACGACCACGTGGATTACCGCGTGGCCTTCGAGCGGCTGCACGAGCGGTACGGCGTGCGGACACTGCGCACGGACTGTGGGGGGACGCTCAACGGCGTGCTGCTGCGGGCCGGTCTGGTCGACGAGCTCAGCGTCCTCCTGAATCCCAGCCTGGTCGGGGGGCACACGAGGGCGTCGCTCCCCTTCGTCGACGCCGCCGACCCCACGGCCCCCGACGACGTGCTGCGCCTTCGCCTGCTCGACGTGGAACGCGTCAAGGGCGATGTCCTCTGGCTACGCTACGAGGTGATCCGATCGTCCTAAGTAGACACTGGTAAGTTCTTGCACAGCTGGCACGCCTGGATGTATCCCTCGCGCAGCCTGTATGAGTTGCACGAACGTAGCAACACCTACTTAGCCTGGATTATTCATGACGGATGCGGTGGCAGTGAACGTTTCCCCTGGGAGCGCCGGCTCGTGAATAATGCGGGCTAAGTAGACACTGGTAAGTTCTTGCACAGCCGGCACGCCTGGATGTATCCCTCGCGCAACCTGTGTGAGTTGCACGAACTTAGCAACACCTACTTAGTGCTGTCCCAGACGGGGTTGTTTACCAGCGATGGTGGACCTGCGGGCGGATCAGCTCGTCGTAGACCTGGGCAACGGCGCGCATGTGTTCAGCGCTCAGTGGAGGCAGGTCGGCGGCGCGCGCGTTGTCCTCCTCCTGCTCGGGCGTCTTGGCGCCGGGGATGGCGCAGGAGACGGCGTCAAACATCAGGATCCAGCGCAGGGCCAGTTGCGCCAGCGTCGCCCCCTCGGGTACCAGGCGCTTGAGCCGCTCCGCCGCCGCCAGCCCGGTCTCGAAGTCGACGCCCGAGAAGGTCTCGCCCTGGTCGAACTGCTCACCATGGCGGTTGGTGACGCGGTGGTCGTCCGCCTCGAAGCGCCGGTCGCGCGACATGCGCCCGCTGAGCAGCCCGCTGGCCAGGGGCACGCGCGCCAGGATGCCCACGTTCCCTTCTTGCGCGCATGGGAACACCTCGTCCGCGGGCTTGAGACGGAACATGTTGAAGACGATCTGGACCGTCGAGACGCCGGGGTAGCGCAGGGCGGCCACGGCCTCCTCGGCCGTCTCCACGCTGACGCCGTAGTGGCGCACCTTGCCCGCGCGCACCAGGCCGTCGAGCGCCGCGAAGACCGCGGGGTCGTCGTAGACCGGGCGCGGCGGGCAGTGCAGTTGCAGCAGGTCCAGCGCCTCCGTCTCCAGGTTGCGCAGCGAGCGCTCCACGAAGCGGGTCAGGTTCTCTCGCGTGTAGCCGGAGGCTGCGTGCGGGTCCAGCCGGCGGCCGGCCTTGGTGGCCACGATGATCGGCTCGTCACGCTCCTTGCGCAGCCGGGCGATCAGCCGCTCGCTGCGCCCGTCGCCGTAGACGTCGGCCGTGTCGATAAAGTTGACGCCGAGGTCGACGGCGCGACGCAGCGCCGCCAGCGACTGCTCGTCATCCACGCTGCCCCAGCTGCCGCCGATGGCCCAGGCCCCGAAGCTGATGGCCGACACCCTGTATCCCGTCTTGCCCAGTTGGCGGTACTGCATCTCTCGTTCACCCTACCTTCCCGTATTCTTGATTCTTGTATGATGCGCGCACGCGTGCCTATCACTAGCGAGGCTCCGCCTCAGACCGACGAGACGTGCCGCAAAAACTTGACTCAATCGCACCACGTTTGCCCGTATTAGGAGTCTAGCGCGCGACGACGCTGAACTGCCCGCGCTCCTGCCGCTTCGGCTCCACCACGATTGAGACATCCTTGTCGAGCATGAGCAGCAGGCGAATCAGGCGCTCCAGCGAGAAACCCTCCACATTGCCGTTCAACAGAGCCGACACCTCTGGTTGGCTGATACCAAGGACTTTGGCCGCTCGCGCCCGCGTCAGCCCGCGCGCGACGACGGCAGCGGCGAATTGGATCAGAATCTCCGCCTTCGCCAACTCCTCCTCCGGCTCGTCAAACCCCAGATCGGCGAAGACGTTGCCGCTGCTCTCGGTGTATTCCACGCTCTCACCCATCATCCTTCCCCCTCAGCATAACGGTCTTTGCTGTCCACACGTTGTCCGCACTTATCCACAAACTTCCCACAGGATGTCCCAAAGCTGTATGTGTGAAATAGCGTGGAGAATATGGCTGCTACGATGGACGGAGAGATGATCGTGCCGGGGACGACGCCGTACGTATGAAATAGCGTGGAGAATATGGCTGCTACGACGGCCGATCCGGCGCGAAGATACGCCCAAGCACAGGGCTCGTGAAGTCATCGGCCAGGCACTCCATGTAGATGGTGTCCCAGAGCCGGCCGTCCATGCGGCGGCTCCCATGCCGGCGTCCGAACTCCCTGAAGCCCGCCTTCTCGTATGCCCGTCGCCCTGCCCCGTTGTATTCGTAGACGACGAGCATGACGTTGCTCAGCCCGAGGACGGTGAAGGCGTAGTCCAGCACCAGGCGCGCGGCCTCGGTCCCGTACCCCTTACCGCGATAGGACTCGTCGCCGATGCCGATGCTGAACTCGGCCGTGCCATGGCGGTGATCGATGCTGTCCAGCGCCGTGGTACCGATCGGTTGGCCCGTCGCCCGGTCATAGATGACGAAGGAGACGTTGCGCCCGTCCGCGACGACGCTGTCGTACGCGCTCACCTGCTGCTCCAGGGTCAGGGTCAGCCCTGGGGCCGCGGTCGTCCGCGTATACCCAAAGTCGTTGGCCCAGCGGTGGTAGAGCGGGATCAAGTCCCGGCGGATCGGCCCCAACTCCACCCGCTCCCTGCGGATGTTGATGACCGGCAACTCGACGTCCCCGTGCTCCGGGCGTTCCGCGTCAGCTGGCGACGGCGTCATGCGTCTCCTCCCGCGTGACGGTCGGCGGCGTGGACCAGCAGGCGGCCGTGGCCCGGATGCGTGGGGAACAGGTGCTCGCCCGCAGGGCCGCGGCGGTAGACGGTCGCGCCGCGCACGAGGGTACGAACCACCCCGCCGCGCAGAGTCATGCCCATATAGGGGCTGTGCTGGTTGCGCTGCACCAGGTCGTCCGCGCGCACCTGCCACGCCGCCTCCAGGTCGATCAGGACCAAATCGGCGTCGCCGCCCGGCCGCAGACCTCCCTTGGCCGGGGCCAGGCCGAACTGACGCGCGGGGTTGGCCGCAGTGAGGCGCGCCAGCAGGGGCAGGGATAGGCCGCGCCGGTGGACGCCCTCGCTCAGCAGCAGCGGCAGCATCGTCTGCAGGCCGGGCACGCCGCCCCAGGCGGACCAGACATTGTCGGCGTGGTCCGTCTTGTCCGCCGTCACCGAGGGCGAGTGGTCCGAGGCCAGGGAGTCGACCTCGCCGGCCAGCACGCGCGCCCACAGGCGCTCGACCGTGGCGCGCGGGCGCAGCGGCGGGCCGCACTTGGCCTCGACGCCGATGCGCGCCAGGTCCTCGTCGCACAGGGTCAGGTACTGCGGGCAGGTCTCGGCCGTGACGCGCACGCCCCTGGCGCGCGCCTCGCGCACGGCGTCCAGTCCGGCTGGCGTGCTGACGTGGACCACGTGGACGCGGACGCCGGCCACCTCGGCAAGGTAGAGCAGGGTGCGGATGGCCGCCACCTCGACGGCCTCGGGCCGTCCCTCGGCCCAGGCCAGCGGGTCGCGCCGCCCGGCAGCCAGCAATCGCCCGCTATAGTAGGCCGCGATCTCCTCGTCCTCGGCATGCACCAGCACGATCGCCCCGAGACGGGCCGCCTCCTCCAGGCCGGCCAGCAGCACGCCGTCGGTGGCGCGCGGGAAGTCGGCCACGCCGGTCTCGGCCATGAAGGCTTTGAAGCCGAGCACGCCGTCCCGGTGCAGCCCTGCCAGCGCGGCCACGTTGTCGGTCACCAGGCCGCCCCAGTGCCCGTAATCGACGATCGCCTCGCCGGCGGAGACGGCGCGCTTGAGCGCCAGCGCCTCCACCGAGACGGTGGCCGGCGCGCAACTGAGCGGCATGTCGATGATGGTTGTAATGCCGCCGGCCGCCGCGGCGCGTGTGCCGTGGAGGTAGCCCTCGCGCTCGGGGTGGCCGGGATCGTTGAGGTGGACGTGCCCGTCGACGAGGCCCGGCAGCACGTGCAGCCCGCGCGCGTCGACCTCCTCGTCGGCACGGTGCAGGCTAGCGGTCCGCTCCGGGTCGGTCAGCGCGACGACCGCGCCGCCGTCGATCACGACGTCGAGGCGCCGCACGGCATCCTCCTCAGGCAGCACCACCGAGCCGCCGCGCACCATAAGGTCGACGCGCCTGGTCCCTGTCGTCATAGTAGTCCCTCCTCGCGCATGCGGCTCAACAAGCGATTATCTCCCATCCGCGCGTCGTCCCACGAGCGGGGCCGCCGCGCGGCGCGACGGACACGACAGCTGTATGTATGTAGGTAGTATGCCGCTGGCAGCGACTCGGTGTAAAGAAAAGGGGTGCCCCTGGCCGGTCCCTACGCCGGACGACCACATCGCTATCATCAAGGATGGTAGAATGTGTCACCAGACAGAGCCCATCGATCGGAGCCTGATCGTCTTATGCAAGGTCCCCTATCAGCCATCGATCCCTCGACGATTGCCGCGACGATCGAGGCCAACATCAACGCCTACCGCCTGTCCGTCGCCTGCCTACCCGGCGCAATCCTCCACGATGGCGCGGAGAGCGCCTGGGCCGACTCCGGGCTTCCCGACGCCACGCTCAACGCGGTGGTGAGGGCGCGTTTCGGCCCCGACGCCGTGGACACCGGGATCGCGTCCATCCTCTCCCACTTCCGGCAGCGTTCCTCGCCCGTGGGCTGGTACGTCGGCCCCTGTAGTAGGCCCGCCGACCTGGGACGCCATCTCCTGGCCCACGGCCTGACTCACGACGAGGACGAACCGGGCATGGCCATCGAGATCGACCGCATGCGCGAGGACCGGGACAGCGGCGACCCGTCCGGGCTCACCATCGAGACGGTGCGCGACGAGGCCGGGTTGGCCGACTGGGTCTCCGTCTGGCTCTTCCCGGTACCCGACGACGTCCGTCGCCTCCACCTCGACGTGCTGCGCCGGAAAGGGCTGGGCGACGCGCTCCCCTGGCGCTACTACGTGGGCCGGTTGGACGGCGTGCCCGTGGCCACCTCGCAACTGTTTGTCGGTGAGAGCGTGGCCGCTGTACACTTGGTGGTCACGTTGCCGGAGGTGCGACGCCGGGGGATTGGCACGGCCATGACCAGACACGTGCTGCGCGAGGCGCGCACCCTGGGCTATCGGGTGGGAGTGCTGACGGCGTCACCCTTCGGCATAGGAAGCTACCGCCGGATCGGGTTCCGTACGTACTGCCTGTTCAGCCGCTACGAGTGGACGCCCGGCCCTGAGTAGCTGCCGGGCCACGCTGTTTACCTTCCCTACTCGTCCCTCGTCCTACCTCACTCGTCACTAACCACTACCCACTCGTCACTATGTTGACCAGGCGGCCCGGCATGTAGATGACATCGCGCACCTGCTTGCCGGCGATGGCCTCGACGATAGCCGAGTGATCGTGACCGAGCAAGAGGGAGCCGTGTCCCATCACATGGTCGATCAGCTCGTGCCCGTCGACATCCCACTTGCGCGACCCGGCGGCGCGGTCGGCGTAGACCGTGAAGGGCGCCATGCGGCGGATGTCGTGCGAGAGCCCGCCTGGCAGCACGGCGGCGGCGTCACGTTGCTACAGGTCGCCGAGGAACTCGTCCAGGCTGTGTACCTGAAGCACGCGGTCCGCTAGCCGTTCGATGGCCGCCGCGTCCAGGTTGGTCAGCCGCGTCTCCAGATCATCGGGGATCGGCCCAAAACGCGTACGCAACTGGCGAGTCACAACCCGCGCCTCGCCCCGCGCCTCCATTTGCTCCACCCACGTCAGTTCGGTCATCTCCACCATGCCACCCTCCTCCTCGCGCGCCCGCCGCGCGTATTCCACTTGCTCCACGGCCGTCAATTGTAGATAGGTCTGCACACAGTTTACCAAGAGCGCGCCGCGCGCGTCGTCCAGGACGCTCGTCCCGAGTTGGCGCACCAGGGCCAGCTTGAGGGCGACCCTCCCCTCACTCCCCGGCCGCATCAGCGCCGCCAGGGCCACGCCCACCGGCCGCCGCGAGCGCGCGAAGCGCCAGGCGTCGAGGTCCCGCAGCCCGATCAGCCAGTAGGACAGGCGCGCGTAGCGGCGGTCCAGTCCGAGGCGGTAGTGGACCAGGCGCGCGGCGCGGCGGGGGCCGGCGCCGCCGTTGCCGAAGGGCAGGAAGGCCACGGAGAGGGCGGGCAAGCCCTCGCGGTTCTCCAGGGCGGTGTTGTAGGTGCGCAGGCGCTCGGGAAGCGTCGGGTCGGGCTGCGCCTGCGTCTCCAGATGCAACAGGAGGGCGTCGCGGGGGGCGAAGGTGTCGGGGTCGGGGTCGGGGTCGGGGTCGGGAAGCGGAAGCGGGAGGGGGCGAAGGGGAACGCGGGCGACGAGGTCGGCGATGCGGCGTTGGCCCTGGGGCAGGTCGAGGAAAGCCTCGGGGTCAAGGAAGGCGGCGGCGGCGGGGACCAGGCGCGCGGCGAGGGTGGGCAGGAAGAGGGCCAGGATGTCGGCGAAGAAGACGCGTAGCAGGGTCTTGAACAACTGGTCGTGCGACACGGCGAGAACCTCCTGTATCCAGCATTCGTCTACCGCGGGGCAGGACATCGCGGTGTCGGGCCAACGTGCGCGAGTCCTGTCCGCACAACGGCTGCATCTATTATGGCACAACGTGTGACACGACATCGTCGACGGTACGGACGATTGACGTTGTCAAGCTTCGGGCGCGCGGGCGCGGCGGGGCTTGACAGGTAGGCGTCACGGCGTGCTATGCTATCGCCGCCGGCCTGCTCACGATCACGCGACGGTTCGTGAGTGTGGCCTGATGGAAGGAGACGACATGGCCGAGCAGACGTGTCACCTGGAGGCGCAGGACCCCGTTCGCCTCAAGATGCTCAAGCCTGCCCTCGGCAACGAGTCGCGCGGCGTGCGGCAGATCCGCGTCGTATACTAACCCGACCGCGACGTCCTGACGCATCCGCTAGCCTGGATTATTCATGACGGGCGTGGCGGCAGGGAACGTCTCTCCTGGGAGCGCCGGCTTCCAGCCGGCCCCGGTCGCCTGACGCGCATCTGCGAACAGCAACCATGCCGCCCCGGCGGCCTGCCGGCTGGAAGCCGGCGCTCCCAGGGGCTTCGTCTCGTGAATAATGCAGGCTAAGTAGACACTGGTAAGTTCTTGCACAGCCGGCACGCCTGGATGTATCCCTCGCGCAACCTGTGTGAGTTGCACGAACTTAGCAACACCTACTTAGGGTTCTGTTAACCTCCATAAGCCATAGGGTTCCTTGAGGGGTCTGTATGAGTACGACGCGCACAACCATCGCGGTGCTGGGCTTGGGCGACATCGCCCGCAAGGCGCACCTGCCGCTGCTCGCGGCCCGCTCCGACGTCGACGTGATCGCCCTGGCTAGCCGTCGTGGGCGCGGCGCCGCGGACCTCGCCGCCGCGCATCGCTTCCCGCTGCGGGCGACGACCGTGGACGAGGCCATTGCCCTCCGTCCCACGGGCGCCCTGGTGCTGACCGAGTCGGGGTCACATGCCGAGTTGACGTGCCGCTTGCTGGAGGCCGGCATCGCCGTCTACCTTGAAAAGCCCATGGCCCTGGACCTGACCGGCGCGCGCCTGATAGCGGACTGCGCGCGCCGCACCGGTGGACTCCTGATGGTCGGCTTCAACCGGCGCTACGCCCCTCTGTACCGGCGGCTGAACGAGTTGTTCCCCGACGGGACGGCCGGACAGTGCCACCTGGTCAAGGCCCGCCAGGCGGGCGGATCCGCGCAGTCGCCGGCCGTCGCCGTGTGGAACGACGTGATCCACCTGATCGACCTCTCCCGCCTGCTGATGGGCGAGCCCGCACGGGTGCATGCCACGGTCCAGCGCGATGCCGACGGCGCGTTTGCCGGCCTGAGCGCGCTGCTGAGCTACGCCAGTGGCCGCTCGGCCACCCTGACCCAGCCCGTCCGTGGCGGCGGCGTGCGGGAACGGGTCGAGCTAGACGGAGCCGGCGTGTCCGCCTGGGTCGAGGAACTGGATGTGCTGCACGTGCAGCGGGACGGGGTCATGGAGACGCACACCTTCGACCCCTGGACGCCCACCCTGACCAGGCGCGGCTTCACGGCCGCCCTCGACCGGTTCCTGGACTGTCTGCAGAGCGGGCGTCCGCCGGCCCAGTCGGCCCAGGACGCCCTGAAAAGCCATGAACTGGCCCAAGCCATCCTGGACGCCGCCGCCGCAGTGTGACGCAACGCGGCTCTACAATTGCGCCGCCGCATAAGCAATGGTCTCATCCCTCATCCAGCTATTGACACCGCGTTGTCAGCGCACCATGATGGTGACGTATCACTCTTCGTGCAGACGGACGTGTGCGGGGAATCCTCCATTACCCGAACGCATGCCCTGCGGTCCATAAGGCAGCGGCAAGAAACAGAAAGGCCAGCGTCCACAGGGCTAATGCCGCACGTCGATAGACTTGGGAAGCGACGATGCAGACGCTGAAGAGGCAGTCTAATAGGGAAACGACGCGCCATTCGCCACGCGCGACCTGCACCGTGGTAACACAGGCAACGGCAAGACACACGAGGAGTCCAGCAATCGCCCATCGGCGCGGGAGCGGTTGCATCATCATCACACCCTCCTTGTCAGATGTTCGGGGTTCTATTCGCTGTCGCTCACGCGCCCAATGCCCGTTTCCTACTGCGCACCCCCAGGGAAGCGGCGTTGAACGCCATGCCGACAGCCGTCCATGGGATCACCGTCCCACTAGCCGCTGGGGGCCATTGTCGTAGGGCCAGCGCCAGGCCAACGACAGGGCACAGGATAGCGCAGCCGGCCAGCATCTGACCCGCGCGGCGCCTCTCCAGGGGAAGGGCCGACTACGGTAGCATACGGCGGCACGACAAGACGACGAGCCCAGCACCGGCAGCAGCCAATAAGAGGATAAAACTGGCGAGGACGATCATCTCAATGCCTCCGCTGCGACTGAAAGCTCTACATCCACAATCCTTACGCTATATTCTACGCGCGCTCCGCGACCTATGTCCGCATAGAATGGACTGTGTGCAGCGATCTTATATGCGGTCGCGTCATCGACGCCCCGGACGGTTACGTCGCCGCGAACCGGGTCAGGGCGTCGAGGATGGCGGCGACGAAGGTGTCGCCGCCGCCGTGGCCAGCGTCGTCGATGACCTGAAGCTGGCTGGTGGTCCACCTCTGGGACAATCGCCAGGCGGTCTCCAGCGGTCCGCTGACGTCGTAGCGGCCGTGGATGAGCGCGCCGGGGATGCCGTCCAGCGTTGGCGCGTCGCGGAGCAGTTGATCGTCCCCGAGGAAAGCGGCGTGCCGCCAGTAGTGCGTGACCAGGCGCGCGAACCGCAGGCGGAACTCTGGGTCGTCGTAGCGCGGGTTCGGGCGATGGCCGGGAGCCAGAGAGACGTGAGCATCCTCCCAGGCGCACCACTCCCGCGCCGCGCGCTCCCGGACGGCGGGGTCAGGGTCGAACAACAGCGTGGCGTAGGCATCGACCAGCGGCAGGCGCTGCAACGCGTCGGGCACGGCCGCGGCGAAGCGATCCCACTCGCGCGGAAAGATGCGTCCGACGTCGCGTGTGATCCACTCGACCTCACGGCGGGACGTGGTGGTCACGGCCCCCAGCACCAGGGCGTTGACCTGCTGCGGATGCGCTTGGGCGTAGGCAAGGCCAAGGGTTGTGCCCCAGGACAGGCCCAGGACAGTCCAACTCTCGACCCCCTGATTCTGGCGCAGCGCTTCGATGTCGGCGATGAGGTGGGCGGTGGTGTTGGCGCTCAGATCGGCATCAGGCTCACTGGCCAGCGGCTGGCTGCGTCCGGATCCACGCTGGTCGAACAGCACGACACGGTAGGCGTCCGGGTCGAAGAATCGGCGCTGGCCCGGTGTGCAACCCGAACCGGGTCCGCCATGGAGGTAGAGCGCGGGCTTGCCGGCCGGATTGCCGCAGCACTCCCAATACACCTGATGCCCGTCGCCCACGTCGAGCATGCCGCTGTCGTACGGCTCAATCGCCGGGAATTGGCCTCGCATCCATCACTCCTTCGTCTTCAACCAGACCTATCAAAACGCTCTTGTTGAGATCGTTCGACGAAAGACTTATGCGCCGTCGGGGCAGCGTAAACAGGGCTTCAGCGACGATCGGCGCCACATAAAGCGGCGGCGCCACGAGGTGATAGGCTGCTCAGATGGACACGATCCGTAACGTCTCCTCGATCGCGTCGTCGACGGAGAGGGCATGGAGGTCTCCCACGGCGTCCAGACTATTACGATAGGCCGCCCTTGTAGCGCGCCCGCAGGAGCGTCAGCTTTGCTTCGGCCACGGCCGCGCGCTCCTCCTCCGCGCGGCGCCGGACCCCGTCCAGATACTCCGCTTCGGTCAGGTAGGGCTCGCCGTCCAACCCCCACAGGCGCAAGGACCTCCGGGCGCCCTCGCCCGCGGGAGAGAACGCCACCCCTGTCGTGTCGCTGACCCACAGCCCCCGCTCGTCCAGCTCCCAGGGCTCCCAGCCGCCGCTCACCCCGGCCTTGCGGGCCCAGATCGGCGCGTTGCGTCCCGTTCGCGCGAGCTCAAGGTCGTACACGAGATAGTCTCGCACGCCAATCGCCTCGTAGAGCGCCGCCTTGGCTTCCGTCAGGTCGACGTCGGCCGCCATCTCTTTGGCCGCGGCTATGTCGGCAATCTCCAGCACGAGCAACGGCGGACCTGCCATGGCGAGGCTGATCGTCTCCGCCATGGGGTCGACCGTGGTCGGATAGATGGTGAGGTCGGCAAAGAAGCGGTCGATGCGCCCGTCGTCCCACGGAATGTCCATGCCGAGCAGGCCCGTGACATGCCAGCTCACCCGACCTGCTATCTCTATGGAGCGCAGCAGGCTGAAGAGCCACATCGCGACGTCATTGTGCAGGCTCGAGCCGATGTAGGGGCCATCGTCGGTCATGTCGCGGGGGTGTAACGAGGGGAGATCCGTAGGTCGATAGAAATGGAACATGGCGCGTCTCCTCCTCTCAGTCCAGTATCGATGTCAGCATACCAAACGCTGACAGGGACAGCGTGTACTATAGTAGTATGGTCGATGATCGGGCCGCGTCCGCGACGACCCGCAAGCGGGAGCCTGTACTGGGGACTGGGCACGCATCAAGGAGAGAGAATGGCGACAACGCCGGACCTGTTTTCGCTGCAGGGCCAGCTCACCCATGACTGCCTCGAGACCGAGGTCGACGCGGTCATCGAGGGCCGCTACCCCGGCTGGCGCATGGTCCACGAAAACATTGGCGTCGAGATGGTGCGCAGCCAGGGCCGCGCGCAGACAAGCTGGTTGGGCCTGGGCAACGTCGGCGAGGCGCTGACGCCCTCGTCGGGGCAACTGCCCGAACGCGTGTGGGTCATCGTGCTGGAAGAGGACGCGACCCAACGCCGCGAGGTCGTCAAGTTCATGTGCGTGGGCGGAGCGGACGAGCAGCCCATCTGGGCGCGCATCCGCTCCGACTCCAGCATGCCGGTCCAGGGCCAGGGGCAACCGGACGATGAATATGACGAGTATCAGGAGTGGCCGGAATAGACGCGCCGGACTCTGACCTCGCCGCCATCCTGCCGCTCGGCGCGCTGGTCGACGAGGCCGGCCGCCTCGTGCTGGGCGGCATCGACGTGGCCGAGCTTGCCGCGCGCTTCGGCACGCCCCTCTACGTCTACGACGAAGAGACTATCCGCGCCGCCTGCCGCGCCTATACCAACGCCTTCGCGCGCCACGACCCCGGCAATCATAACCACGTACACTACGCCGCCAAAGCCTACCTCGCTCCCTGGCTGTGTCACATCCTGCGCGAGGAGGGGTTGGGCCTCGACGTCGTCTCGGGCGGCGAGCTGCACGTGGCGCTGGCCGGCGGCGTCCCCGCGTCGGCCATCCGCCTGCACGGCAACAACAAGCCTCCCGGCGAGTTACGCGAGGCCCTCGCCGTGGGCGTGGGCCGCATCGTGGTCGACAACGCGGACGAGTTGCGCCTGCTCGACAAACTGGCCACGGCAGCGGAGCGACGCGCGCCGATCCTGCTGCGCCTCTCGCCCGGCGTCGAGGCGCACACGCACCACTACCTGCAAACGGGCCTGCTCGACAGCAAGTTCGGCTTCCCCATCGCCGCCCCGGACGACGACCCGTCGCGGGGCGCCGCGCTGCGAGCGGTGCGCGAGGCTCTCTCTCTGCGCGGGCTCGACCTGCGCGGCTACCACGCGCACGTCGGCACGGGCCTCTTCGAGCCCGCGCCCATTGCCGAGAGCGTCCGCCGCCTGCTATCTTTCGCCCACCTGGCGCGGCGGCAGACCGGCTACTGGCCGGGCGAGCTCAGTCCTGGCGGTGGGCTCGGCATCGCCTACGAGCGCGGCGAGCGTCCGCCGTCGGTCGCCGCGCTGGCCGAGGCTATCGCCAGGGCGCTGGGCGACGGGGACCCGCCGCTGGCGGTCAGCGTCGAGCCGGGCCGCTCGATCGTGGGCCGCGCAGGCGTGGCCCTGTACACAGCGGGTGCCCGCAAGACGATCGAGGGCGTGCGCTGCTACGTCTCGGTCGACGGCGGCATGGCCGACAATATCCGTCCCGCCCTCTACGGCGCGCGCTACACCGCGCTGGCCGCTACGCGCATGCGCGAGCCGGCGGCGCACACGATCACGGTAGCGGGGCGCTACTGCGAGTCGGGCGACATCCTGGTGCGCGACGCCCCTCTGCCGGACCTCATGCCGGGCGACCTGTTGGCCATTCCCGCCGCCGGCGCCTACTGCCTGCCCATGAGCAGCGCCTACAACGGGGCGCTGCGGCCGGCCGTCGTGGTCGTGCGCGACGGCGTGGCGCGCCTGGTGCAGCGTCGCGGGACCTACGACGACCTGCTGGCCTACGATCTCGATTAAGCTATGTCTAACGCGCGCGTCACCGACGCCTGCGTGTCACGGGTTGTGCCATAATAGACGCAGCCATGGTGCGAGCAAACCTCGCACATGTCGGACTGAAGCCGCAACGCCCCGCGCTTGCGGTGTATGAACACGGGACATAGGAGGCCCTCGCCATGTCGCACGACCAGTTGTTCAAGACCCTGCTGCGCGTCTTCTTCGCCGACATCCTCGCCCTCTTCCTGCCCGCCCTCGCCGCCCGCCTCGTCCCCGCCTCCGCTACCTTCCTCGACCCCGAGGCCTTCCTCGATGTGCCCCAGGGCCAGCGCCGCATCGCCGACCTCGTCGCCCGCGTCCCCCTCCGGCCGTCGCCCGCCCCTCTGCCCGACCCCGACCTCTTCGTCCCCCGCGACGCCATCCTGTTGCACCTGGAGACACAGGCGCAGCCCGACCCGACGCTGCCCGAGCGCCTGCGCATCTATAACACCTCCCTGGAGAACCGCGAGGGCTTGCCCGCCCTCTCCGTCGCTTTCTTGCCCTTCGGCAACGGCGGCGCCGGCCCTCGCCGCGCCGCGCGCCTGGTCCAGTACGGCCTTGGCCTCGACCGCCGCTACGCGCGCCTGGACTACTGGCTGATCGGGCTGCGCGACCTGGACGCCTGGCGCTTCGCGCGCTCGCGGCGGCCGGTGGGCGTGGCGCTGGCGGCGCTAATGCAGCCAGGGAGTGAGGGGAGGGTCGCGCTCAAGCTGGCCATCGTGCGCAAGCTGGGCACAAGCATCCTGGACGACGCGCGCGGCGCGCTCTTGGTAAACTGTGTGGAGACGTATCTACGGCTGACGGACGTGGAGCAGGCAGAGTACGCGCGAAGAGGGCGCGAAGAGGAGGGCGGAGCGGTGGAGCTGACCGAGCTGACGTGGGTGGAGCAAATGGAGGCGCGCGGTGAGGCGCGCGGTGAGGCGCGCGGCGAGGCGCGCGGTGAGGCGCGTGTTGTGACCCGCCTGCTGCGCACGCGTTTCGGGGCGATCCCCGATGATCTGGAGACACGGTTGGCCAACCTCGAGACACCGGCCATCGAACGGCTAGCGGATCGTGTGCTTCAAGTGAGCAGCCTGGACGAGTTCCTCGGCGACTTGTAGCCACCTTATCCCGGTGGAGGACTGGGGTCAGTGCTGCCACAGCGATAGGTAGCGCACGATCGGCACACTGAGCGGGGTGAAGACATACCCTCCGACGTACGGCTGACCAGCGTCAGGCTTTCGTCGTGCGCGAGGAAGATCGCCGCGGCATCGCCCACGATCATGCGCTGCGCCCTGTCGTACATCCGAAGACGCGCGGTCACGTCGGGCTCGACGCGGGCCCGTTCCAGTAACAGGTCAAGCGTGCGGTTACTGTAGTGGCCCAGGTTTGCCTGCGCGCCGCTGCAGCGGGTCACCTTACTTGGGCTTCCCGGCCACCCGTAAGCGCCGTTAGAAGTCCCGGATCAGCGGGCAGCACTGCCAACTGAGTGAGCGTGCGGGCGTCGATGGCGTCGGTCTTGGCCCGCCGGAGCAAGGCTCGGGGACGCGTGTCCCTCGCTGCGCTGCTTACCCGCACCCCCAGACCGAGAATGCACAGACCGTGACAATGATCTCCTTGCCCGCAATCCTCTCGTCGCGTATGCTTGTCCCGTTGGACCAGAATCGCGAGCACAGAGGAGGGACACGCACGGGCCAGGGCAGGACGATGTGCGCCTGGGGCAACGGTTGCACGGTATGCACGCTAGAGGGGCGGGGCGGTCGATACAGTCGATACAGCAACGAATAAGCGAATAGTAGCGCCAGGACTCTCCGTGAGGCGGCGAGTCGACGAGGTGGGAGCCCGATCGAAAGATTCGGCGGGTGGCTCCCCGGCCAGCACGGTCGTGAGCGACGGACAAACCCATAGGGCGACCTATGGAACAGGACCTGATCGCGCGTGCACGCACTCCATCCCATCGCACCCTTCCTGACCCTCCCTGTATCCTTCCTACACGCGGGTCGTGTTCAATCACAACGCCTGCCCACATCGGTAGCGCACACACGCGCGTCGTGTCCTGTGCTGCTCATGGCTAAACGCCGGATGCAGCCCGGGGTGAGGCTGTGTGGGGCGCGGCTTCCGGCCGACAATCTACCTACTAAGGCACGCCCCAACCTTAATTGGCCACTCCACTAACGTATCTCACTTGTCACCTGGGCGTATACAAGACGCTTGGGCGTATGCAAGACGCCCCTACTAACCACTCGTCACTCGTCACTCGTCACTCACATCGGAGGTCATCCTCGACATGTGCGGCATATTTGGCTATACCGGCGTCCCGACCGACGCGGCCACTATGGTTTTTACCGGCCTCAAGAAACTCGAATACCGCGGCTACGACTCGTGGGGCATCGCGGTCGGCAGCGACGGCGCCGTGCATACCGCGCGCGACGTGGGCAAGCTGATCGCCGCGCCGGTCGGGCTCCCCGAGGGCGGCGTGGCCCTGGGCCACACCCGCTGGGCCACCACCGGCGCCGTCACCGAGGGCAACGCGCACCCGCACCGCGACTGCAGCGGACGCCTGGCGTTGGTGCACAACGGCATCATCGAGAATTACGTGCCCCTGCGCCAGGGGCTCGTCGCGCGCGGCCACACGCTGCGCTCGGAGACCGACAGCGAGGTCGCCGCGCACCTGCTCGAAGAGGAGTTGGCCCGCATGGACGCCGAGCGCCCCAACCGCCTGGACCCAACGTCAGGGCAGTCAAGCGGCCACGCCAACGGGCATGGCGCGCGGCTGGCCGAGGCGCTGCGCCGCGTGGGACAGCAGCTGGAGGGACTCAACGCGCTGGCCGCGCTCGACGTGACCAGCGGCGAACTGGCCGCGGTCAAGAACGGATCCCCACTGATCGTCGGCATCGGGAGCGGGGACGGCAACGGCGACAAGAGTGGCGCGCAATACCTGGCATCGGACATGGCGGCGCTGCTGGCGCACACACGACGCCTGATCTACGTGCGCGACGGGCAGGTTGTCTCGCTGCGGCCCGAGGGCGTGGAGCTGTTCGACGCCGAGACCGGCGCGCCGCTTCCACTCGACATCGAGGACGTGCACTGGACGCCCGAGGAAGCCGAGCTGGGCGCCTACCACCACTACCTGGAGAAGGAGATCTGGGAGCAGCCGGCGCTGCTGCGCCGCATTGCCGACGAGGGCGTCGACGCGGCGACCGAGTTGGCGCGCTTCCTGGGGCTGCAAGGGGAGCTGCACCTCACCGGCTGCGGCACCGCCTTCCACGCCGCGCTGACCGGACGCTACCTGCTGGCCCTGGAGGCCGGCCGGCCCTCGCTGGCCACCTACGCCCACGAGTTCGGCCCCATCGCCGCCTCGCTGCATCCGGGCGACGCCGTGGTGGCCTTCTCGCAGAGCGGCGAGACGATCGACGTGCTGGACGCGGTGCGGGCGGCGCGGGCGCATGGCGCGGCCCTGGGCGCGCTGGTCAACGTGCCGGGCTCGACCCTCACGCGCGAGGTCGACCTCACCCTGATGCTGGGCGCGGGACCCGAGCGCTCGGTCCTCTCCACCAAGACCTTCACCGCCAAGCTGGCCTACCTGCTGCTGGCGGCAGGGGCACTGGCCGGCGAGCCCGCGCGCCACGTCCCGACGTTGCGGGCGGCGGCGGACGACATCGCGTCGTGGCGCGCCGACGGGCGGCTGGACATCGTGCGCGACGTGGCGCACCACATCGCGGACCGCGAGCACCTCTTCGTGCTGGGCCGCAACGTGGGCTACCCCCTGGCGCTTGAGGCGGCGCTCAAGATCAAAGAGGTCACCTACATGCACGCCGAGGGCTTTGCCGCGGGAGAGCTCAAGCACGGCGTCATCGCGCTGGTCGAGCCGGGCACGCCGGTCTTCGTGCTGGCGCCCGAGGGCCCCGACGAAGCCTACATGCTGACCGCGGCGGGCGAGGTCAAGGCGCGCGGAGCCTACGTGGTCGGGATCGGCCCGTGCCGCCACGCCGTCTACGACGCGCACATCCCCGTCCATGCCGAGGGTTTGGCTTACCTGCTGGCCGCGCTGCCGCCACTGCAGCTCCTGGCCTACGAACTGGCCCTGCTGCGCGGCACGGACCCCGACCGGCCCCGCAACCTCGCCAAGAGCGTCACGGTGCGCTGATCGCCCTATCTCTATCTATCTTGACAGGGCTGACACAAAAGATTACGGTTGTATCGGGGGACCACGAGAGGCGAATGAAAAGGTCTCGGGTACGGCTGAGTGTTGTGTTGCCGCTATGCAACACAACACTCAGCGTTCCGGCGAGCGGGAAAAGGATGGTACATCCATGGACATGGCTATCGTAGATCGGGCGCAACTCGAGCAGGCCCTGCGACGCCTGCAGGCGACCCAGAGCAGCGACGCCAACGTGCGGGCAGCGGTGGACACGCTCGAGCACGCCCTGAACGGCGCGGAGGCGCGAACGCTCCTGACGACGGCGGAGACAGCGGAAGCCCTGGGCGTCCGCTCCGTGAACACCGTGAAGTACTGGGTCAAGACGGGGTACATCCACGGCGTCAAGCGCAACGAGCGCACGATGATACCCCTGTCTGAGATTGAGCGCATCGCGAGCGATGACCGCGTGCGCCGTATCCGTAGCGCGGGCGAACTGGACGACGCCACGCGCGAACTAGGGCGGCCCATGACGGATGACGAGATGCAGAACCTGGAGGCCGCACGGCCGGGTAGAGCACCCTGGGCGCGATGACAAGCCAAGCCCACGACGGGAACGACACCGCCGACAAGAAAGCGATACGCGCCGTTCTCGACACGAACGTCCTTGTCCCCTACCGCCTGCGCGTCGACCTACGCCAGTTGGCCCAGGAGGGCGCGTTCATCGCACTGTTGGTCGGAGATTAAACGTTTGCTGGCCTACACGCTGGCCCTGCCGCGCGTGCTGGCGTGGAGCAGGTCCCTCGCCTTGCTCACCAATTGGGCGGCAAGGCGGCGCTCCGGCTGGGGTAAGCGAAAGCCGTGCACGACGATCGTGGAGGCGCGCAAGCCCCGTCGCAACACGTCGTAGTCGTCCCGGTCGAGGAGGCCCAACGAGTACAAGGCCGCCACGACATCAACCGGCTGGTCGCTCTCTAGAGGGACCTGCTCGCGCGCCGCATAAACGCGTAATGCCGCCTCGGCGGCCGACCAGGCCAGCAGCAGGGATGCTTCGCTCTGCTGATCCTGGGACAGCGCGAGGGCCGTCGTCGCGCGGGTCAGGATCTCGTCCTGATCGAGGCTCTCCGCGTCCTCGTCGACCACCGAGACGTGCTCCGGGGGCGTCACCGAGAGATCGAGCCGCCATCCCGGCTGCGCCTCGACCGCGCCGGCGAGAGCGATGAGGTCCGCGGACGAGCGGAGGTCAGCGCGCATCTTGACCGCGACGACGACGGATTCGTGGCCCTTCGTCGCGATCAGGTCGGGCTCGAAGCGCGCCAGGAAGGGCGGCAGTTGGTCGCCGCGCGGCTTCACGACGACCTCATACCCATCGCGGCGGTAGTCGTGCTCCACCGCGCGCAACGCATCGTCATGCGCGCTGGTCGTACCTACGAGCGTCGTCATAATAGCTCCGCGTGATCTGGCGCGTCTTCGACTCGAATACAGTTGTCAATGGCAACGCTGCTGTCGACGACGAGGCTAGCCATCGCCTAACGCGTCCGACCCTCGCGGACAAGCTCGACACTGTCGGGCATCTCACCATAACGGGCGGCGAGATTCGCGCGCGTCGCCTCGATGCGCGCGCCGGCGTCGCTCTGCCGTCGCGGTTCCACGGCCGCGTCGTCCTCTCCTTGACCTTGCCACGACAAGAGCAAATCCTCGATGCTCACCCTCTGTCGTCGGGCTTTCGCGTCGAGACGGGCATACAACTCGCCTGAGATAGTGAGCGTCCGGCTCATCGCATCGTCCTGCCCTTCTACCATCCCGCTACAGCTTTTGTGGAGAGTGTACCACGCCATCCCTTCCGATGAGGGCCGATACCATACAATGTAGATAACCCTCGGCTGTCAGGTGGTATTATAAACCAACGATACGAGAGAGGATGTTGACGAGATGCATAAGGTGCGCGACGACCATGGGAATGGGCAAGAGACCGAGCAGAACGCAATCGCCCTGCCTATCCACACCGATTGGGAGCGGGAACCGCGCGGTTCGACCTCGCTCGACTCGACGATCGACCCGAGCATCAAGGATGCTGCCGGAAAGGAAATCGTCCACATGCCGGGTCGTGTCCTCTTCGCCCTGAGTCAGGTACCCCGCAACAGCCGTCGCGCCGCCAAGAGGGCCGCGTTGGCGTTCGCGCGCGGTGAGCTCGAGGGCACACGCCTTCCCGGCACTGAGCAGGCATTTGTCACCGCGGCAGGCGCTTCCCTATCTGTCGAACCAGACAAGGGGGTGCTGGACCGCCCTCTTTACGCGGTCGCCGCCACGCCGCAGTTGTTCATCCTGGTACGCCAAGGCCATGAGCCAGACGCCCCCGTGATCGTTGAAGATCTAGTGACGCGCGCGCTTTGGGAACAACTCGCCCATGCTGGCTAGACCGTTGCCCATGAATCGCATGTCTCCATGGAACTATATCCGGTCTTCCCATTTTGATACGATGGAACATTGACCAGCCTATACCTACATGTAGAAGCTATAACGTGGCTCAACACGCTCGTCCTCACCCACGTATTTGAGGATTTTGCCTACTTGTCCGGATGCGCGGAGCGTGATAGGGTCGCCGTTATCGAACTGCGTGCTGTTCCAGTTCATCTTGGTTAGAGCTAGGATTTCCTGGGCGAGGAACATAGGGGTTTGTTCCGTCTGGTCGCAACGCAACTCCAAGGGTCGGGGCACATAGAGTCCGGGGTAGGTGGCGAAAAAATCGACGCTGCCCCGCGTGTAGAGTATGTGATGTCTCTCGTCCAAGTTGAACAGCGTGCCCCGTAGCGGTGGGTAGGATGCGGAGCGATAGAGGCGCGTGAAGCTGTGCCTGATGCTCACACAGTCGAAAGCCTCAACGTTTCGTCGCTCAATCGCCGCCGTAAAGCCAGCCAACTCTTCATCGTTGTAGGGCGAACTCTTGTGCAGCACAACACGTGCGGGCAGTGTCCCATGCTCCGAGCGATATGTCGTCAAGGCGTGAGCGAGCAGCGCATCCGCTCCCTCCTCGGTCAGATGTACCTGCTTGTCCTTATTGGATCGCTGCGCCTTCCCTCCCCTGACAATGATGCCCTGGCCGCGCTCGTTGAATACCTGCGCCATGCTGGTGCGCAACTCAGTGCCATCCGGCATCTTGTAGAAGCTAATGCCGATGTGGCATGTCATCAGGTCCGACGGATCTCGCAGAAGCCGCCACGGGATGCCGTTCGCTTTATAGTACAGGGCTGTGTGGATGTTCCATGCTCGTGTCGCGTCGTCCTGCAGGCGACGCATCCGCGTAGCACGCCGCTTTTGCTGACGGCGCTTGGATGGGTCGTAGGTCGAAGGTATGATAATCTGAATCGGCATGTGCAGCGCCATCGCGCGCGCTTTGAGCAGGTCATGGAAGTCTACCTTGCCTCCACTCCGATCCCCACCATCGTCCTCGTCATCCTCCTCATCCTTCGGCCGCTCACGCTCCGTCGCGTTGAGCAAGTCTGTTGGCACAGCACAGACGACCACATCGGCCCGACCCTCGTCAGCCAAATGCTCCAGTTCGGCGTAGAACACATCGACCGCCTCGCGGGCAATCCAGGAGGGATCGGATGCTTTGGCTAATCGCTCGAACACGCGTGACGATATAGTGCGTCGCAGGCGAGCCTCCGTAATGAGAGTTGAGCGAAACGCGACATCGGGATTGAAGCCGGGGAAGCGGGGAAAGAGGTGCGGCTGGTTGCTCTCCTTGGCGGAAATCTCGGAGCGGCATTGCTCGAACCACGCCTCGACTCCCTCGACTGTCTCCGTTGTGCCAACAATGCCCACCCTGATCGTACGAGGCGCGACCGCCGTGGCGTAATCGAGCGGACCGTATGTCATGATCCCGAAGCGGATATCGATATGCTGACCCAGGCCGAACTCTAACTCCGGCTCCGCGATTAAGCCCACGCGCATTATGAGAACAACTCCAATTGCTGGGCTTCATCGTTCTGACTCTCGCCGTCGCCCGATTCGCGACTGCGCCATACGGCGTCGTCGATGCCAGCAGCAACCTCGAAGGACTGCAACACTCCAAAGGAGAGGTGCGGGTATTCCTGCGTGAACATGTCGCCCTTTCGGCGTAAGAACTCACCCCACATTACTACCTGACCCATGACAGCCTCGTTATGCTCTAATCTCTTGATGTCGGAAAGCCTGTCCTCGTAGTAGCGATACTCGTCGCGCCCGTTGCGTGTGTAGTGGTATGTGGGGGTGATTTCTAGATGCCATGAACCGCCGAAACGCCTGAACGCGCCCTGAAAGGCGGAGTGACGGTAGTAGCGTGGATTGTTATCAGCCGGATAGGCACGAAATACATCTCGTTTGGTATCCGCCTTAATCGCCTGGTAGGGGAAAACGCGGTGGCGCAGATCCGTCGTGGCCGTGAAGTAGTAGCACTTTCGGTCGTGGTTATACCGCACAAGGGGATAGCACTTCTCGCGCAGGCAGGAGTTGAGAAGTCGGACCCATTCGCGTTGCCGGTCAGGGTCGTCGGCATCAGCCCACTCCTCTGCGTCCAACTCGTCCATAGTACCAACGTCACAGATATGACTCCAGGGAGGCTCGGATAGGTCATGCACGCTTAAGATGCGCTTGCCGGTCAGGAGCCATTCGGACCCGACATGCACATCAAGCCGGTTCATCTCCCGCCACACATCCTCTTTCCTACGACAATCGGTTTCCGCAATGTAGAGCCGTGAGGCATGCGACGCGACAGGGAGGAGGTTTGAGTACAACACTTCTGTGCGTGGGACTGGTGCGAGGTAGAGACCCGAATCTCGTGGGATCGCCAAAGTGACGAGTTCCGCCTTGCAGTGGTCATCGAAGCGATGACGACGTTTGTCGAAGCGCACTTTCCGCACCTGTCGTACCGCAGGATCGCGGAAATAGTCTTTGATCGACACCCAATACGCCTCATTCGTCCGTGGGCGGGAAACGACAAGGATGACTGGTGCGTTACCCTGCATCCAGTAGTCAAGATCGCGCGCGTCGCACAGATACTCCAAGCTCTCGGCAGTCTCAGCCGCGAACGACTCCTCGGTCGCCTTGCTCTGCACCTGGATAATTGCGTTGAAGACATCGCCCGTCACATCGTCGCGTATTTCGATGTAGCCATCGATCCCGGCCTCGAGCGCGCCCGTTGGCGTCCAGGTAAACCCCATATCAAGTACAAGGCGCTGGATAAGAGTGATGCCCTTCTGGCCAGTCATCTGCGGGCGGGTAATGCGCTTCCTTGGTGGTGGCATTCCTACACCATGCCGCTATACGCTTGATGGCCGCAACAGGTTGTCCACATAGCGCGAAGGAAACAGAGCGCAACGCAACGTTTACTGCAAGTTAGCAACACTTAGGAGTATTCAACCCTGAAGTGGTTGGATTACGGCTTTCGACCTACAGCAATGCAGGTTATTCTTGTTCTCTGTAGAGTTAGTCTACAACTCACCTCGAAACGCCCGTTCCAATATAGTGGGGAACAGGATACCTAGCTCAGCAGCAAGGCTGTCCTGTCGTTGTCTCAGCATCTTTGCTCTCTTTTGAACGGCATCCAAAAAGAAGACAATACGCTTTTGCTCCGCCACTGGTGGGACAGGTATTCGTATCATCTTCAGGTTTCCGGCACTTATTCCAATATTTCCGGCTGTCGTTGCACAAAATGACTCGACAATTGTCCGCCGTTTCGGACTATTCATGACATAGTTGACGAACTTCGGTTGCGCTTTACTTTCATCAATACGAAAGCGAATGAGCTTGTCCGGGTAGATTTGAGACTCGCCCGAGTAGCCTTGGTAGAATGAGAATCGGCCGACGAAGTGCAGGTTGCCATTGAAGCGACAGGCTAACAGGTCGCCAGGCTGGACCCTATACTTTGCCGTGTCGCCCTCTCCTACTTGGAGATATTTGTACTCCGATTCGTCAACTATTGCATCACGTCGCGCGGTTCCAGCACTGATGCGTAAGATTTGTACGCCTGGTGGTACGTCGGAGGGGCGGGCGGATAGACCGTTCTGCGAGTTACCCCGCAAGAGTGAGCCTAGCGGGAGTTCTGGGTATTCAAGTTGATCTAACACAAGAGCTTTAGCCCGCTCCACCGCTACTGAGACTTCCTCCGTTGCCTGCCGCCGCAGCCCGCGCGCCTGCTCAATCCGCGCGGCCAGTTCCTCGACGCGCGCGACGATGCGGCGTTGCTCGGCGAGGGGTGGGAGAGGCAGTGTATGTGTTGCCAGGAACGATTCAGGGACACGTTGCTGCCCGACGGTGCCGGTGAAGTGCCGCGCTGCCGCGCGACGAAAAGACGGTTGCCGGATGAACAGGTGGACCCACGCCGGCAATACGTCCGGTCCTGGCCGCAGCACGTGGAACTCGGTCGAGCCGAAGCCGACGCCGTTGCTCAGGTTACGCGCGATCGCCGCCTTGCCGTTCTGCATGCATGGCGTAATCTTGGCAAACAACACGTCGTTCTCAAGAAACCAGGTGTAGCCCTTTTTCACGGCGCCGAAAGGCTTGATCTCCGGCGCGACAATCGTGCCGCTCGTCTCGTTCACAGCTGCCATTGGTACAAAGGTCACGGGCAGGTCATCGGCGTAGTTCGTATGCCCTTTGCGCGACGGGTTGACGTCGCAGACGGCATCGAGGCGAACGGTTTGCCACCCGTCGGGCAGCCCGTCCGGGATGATTCCTGCCCCGACTCCATCGACCGCCATGTTCAGCGACAACTGCTCACTCGTCGCCATCTGTGCTCCCTGCCAATAAGCCCTGCAACTCCTCCAGCAGGACGGTGATCTGGCGCTCTTTGTCCAGGGCCGAGGCGATCAGTTCTTCGGGCGGGAGTTGGGTCGCGTCGGCGGGACGGTTGGGGTTGCGGGCGCTCAGGTCGTAGCCGCGCGCGGCGATGTCGGCCGCTGGCACGGTCCACGAGCGCTCCGTGGCCGGGCGTTGCGCCCACAATTGCCGCACCTCGTCGAAGTCCGTGTCGGCGATGGGGTTGCCCTTGGTGAAGCGCCGGCCCGGCGGGGGCTGCAGGTCGTAGTACCAGACCTCGCGCGTGGACCGGCCGCGCTCGAAGAACAGCAGGTTTGTCTTGACACCTGAGTAGGGCTGGAAGACGCCGCCCGGTAGGCTGACCACGGTGTGCAGGTCGTAGCCCTCCAGCAGGTCGCGCTTGACCTCGGCAAAGGCATCGCCGCGGAACAAGACGCCCTCGGGCGCCACCACGGCGCAGCGCCCGCGCGGCCGCAGCGACCGCATGATGTGCTGCAGGAACAGCAGCTCCGTGGCCTGGCCCTGCACGGGGAAATTGCGCTGCACCTGCCGGTTCTCCTTGCCGCCGAAGGGCGGATTGGTCAGGATGACGTCGCGCTGTTCGCCGGCCGCGATGCGGCGCACGTCCTCGTCCAGCGTGTTGGCGCGCAGGACGTTGGGCGTGCTGACGCCGTGCAGGATCAGGTTCATGCGGCCCAGCAGGCACGGCAGCGGCTTCTTCTCGCGGCCGTAGAGGGTGCGCCGCTGCAAAGTCTCCGCGTCCTGCGCGGTGAGGCCGCGCGCCCCGGCCGCATCGCGCAGGTGCAGGTAGGCGTCGACCAGGAAGCCGGCCGAGCCGCAGGCGGGGTCGTACACCGTCTCGCCTATCCTGGGATCGAGGCGCTCGACCATGAAGCGCACGATGGGGCGCGGTGTGTAGAACTCGCCGGCCAGGCCGCTCTCGCTGCCCATGCGCCGCAGAAGGTCCTCGTAGATGTGCGAAACGGTGTAGATGTCGTCCTGGTTCTGGAAGTCGACCTCGTCGACGATGGCCATCACGTCGCGCAGGTTATAGGCGCTCTTCATGCGGTTGCCGGGGATATCGCCGAAGATGCTGGCGATGGTCTGCCGCTCGGGGTCGCCGGAGAGGCCGCGCAGGTAGGGGAACAGCTCGTCGTCGATAAAGGCTACCAGGCGGTTGGCCGGGAAGTCGCGGTGCGCCCAAGCGCTCCAGCGGTAGGCGCCGTCGACGATGCGCCAGTAGGCGCGCGGCGGCGTGTCCAACTCGGCCTCGGTCTCCAGCCGGTCCTCGATGGCCTCGAAGACCTTGAGGAAGAGCAGCCAGGAGAGCTGCTCCATGTACTCCAGGCTGCCGGTGGTACCGTCGTCGCGGCGCATGATGTCGCAGGCGCGCCAGATATCGCTGGCCAGACTCGATCTATTCACCGGTATCCCGTCTCTCTTCTAATCGCGTCGTGGCGCACCTCTGGCGCGGATGAACGGCCCCTATGCCTCATGCCTCGTAGAGCCGCCGGGTGAGGGTCTGCACCGCCGAGCGGAAGCGCTGGGCGTCGCCGAAGCGCCGCATCACGCCGGGGGCGAAGCCCATGGCGTCGAAAGGCGCCGTGCGGAAGACCTCCGACTGCTCCAGCTCGTCCACCCCGCCCAGCCGGTATTTATCGAGCAGGGCCAGCAGCACTTCGCGCGCGCCGCCGGGGAAGCTGTTGATGAAGTCGGCGTTGCGCGTGGCGAAGGCGGCGGCGCGCTGGTCGCGGCTATGCACCTCGCGCCCGAAGGCGACCGAGGCCAGCACGTCGAAGGCGTCGGCGTCGGGGTGGTGGAGCAGCACGGCGATGGCCTCGGGCGAGACGCCGCTGCCCAGCAGGGCGGCAAGCAGCTCCTTGCGCCTGGCGGGGTCGAGCCACAGCCGGCGCAGCGCCCCCTCATCCGGCGCCAATTGCGTCACCTCGGCCCTGGCGTGGTTGATGTACTGCTGCAGGGTCAGCCGCTGGCCGCTGGCGTCGAGCTCCACGTAGGTCTCGTCCTCGACCGAAATGGTCAGGCCCTTGATGGTGATGACCCGGCTGCCGGTCTCGGCGACGGGCGCCAGCGTGATGGGAATGACCCGCTCGGGTCCCGGACTGGTGGGGCAGTGGAGCTGCCGCCGGCGGTAGCCCAGCGCGGTCACGATGACCGTGACGCCAGCGCGGGGCAACGCGCTGTAGCCGGCGCTGCCGCCACGGTTTGTCCGGCGCTGCTCCGTGGTGTTCGGCCCGCTCTCCACCAGCACGGCCGCCCCGGTGATGGGCCGCTCGGTATCCTGATCCAGCACCTGAAGGGTGAGGTAGTAGTCGTCCGGCCCGTCCTGCTCGGCCGGGGGCGCGTCGAGCACCTCTTCCCAGGCGTCGAACAGGCGCGTGGCGTTGGTGTAGTCCACGATGCGGAACCACAGCTTGTCCGCCGCCTCGTCCACGCGGCTGCCGCGTCCAATGATCTGCTTGAAGACGACGGGCGAGGCGATGGGGCGCAGGAAGACGACGTTACGCAGGCTGGGGATGTCCACGCCGGTGGAGAGCAGGTCGACGGTGGTGGCCACGACAGGGGAGCGCCGGGCGGAGTCCTGGAACCGCTCGATCAGCTCCGCCGCGTCGTGCTCCTCGGCCACGATGCGCACCGCGTAGTCGGACAGGCCCAGCTGCGGCCCGAAGCGGTTCTGCAGCTGGGCGGACACGGCCAGCGCGTGCTCCTGGCTGACGCAGAACACGATCGTCTTCCGTGTGGGGTCGTCGGCGTCGAGCAGGTTGGCGAGGTGCTCGCAGATGACGCGCGTGCGGTCCGGCAGCGTGATCTCGCGCTCGAACTGCCCCTGGTCGTAGCGGTCGCGGGGCTCGGCGTCGGGCGGGACGAAGACCTCGGCGCCCTGCTCCCTGGCGTCGGCCAGGGTCACGCCCTGCTTGTCGGCGTTGGTCTGCACGCGATGCACCTTGTAGGTGGCGAGGAAGCCGTCGCGGATGCCCTGGGCCAGGGAGTAGGAGTAGATGGGCTCGCCGAAGTAGGCGTAGGTGTCCACGTTGTCGTCGCGCCGCGGGGTCGCGGTCATACCCAGGTGGACGGCCGTCCCGAAGCGGTCGAGGATGGCCCGCCATGTCCCAAAGCCGGAGCGGTGAGCCTCGTCGACGATGACCAGGTCGAAGAAGTCGGGCGGGTAGCGCTCGAACAGGCGCGACAGCCTGGCGCCGTCGTCGCTCTCGGCCTCGCTATAGAGCGATTGGTAGATGGCGAAATAGACATCGCGCGTGGTCGGCGCCTTGCCGTCCTCGATCACGGCCCGGGCGTCCTCGAAGGCGGCGAAGGCGTTGTACGCCTGGTCGCGCAGCACCAGCCGGTCGGCCAGGAACAGGACGCGGCGCGCCCGTCCCGCGTGGGACAGCTTCCAGGCGATCTGCAGGGCCATGTAGGTCTTCCCGGTCCCCGTCGCCATGGTCAGCAGGACGCGCTTCCCGCCGCCCGCGATGGCGCCCACGGCCTTGTTGATGGCGATCTCCTGGTAGTAGCGCGGCTGGCGGCCATCCGCGGTGTAGTAGGGGACGACCAGGGGGTCGAGGTAGGCGGCGCCGGACTCGGCCGCCATGCGGCCGCCGGCGGGCCGCGTCGCGTTCGCCTGACGGGTATAGAGCTCGTCGGGCGACGGGAACGCGGCGAGGCTGCGCTGCAGCTGGGTGCTGAAGTCGAACTCCTCGATGCCGTGGCCGTTGCTGCTATAGGCGAAGAGCAGTCCCAACTGCTCGGCGTAGGTCTTGGCCTGCTGCAAGCCCGCGGCCGGCGCCGCGCTCTCCTCCTTGGCCTCGACCACGGCAAGGGGTAGGGCCGCGTTGTAGCGCAGCACGTAGTCCGCCTTCAAGGGCTGCCTGCGCCTGGCCTTGTCGCCGACGAGGTAGATCTGTCCCTTGGTAAAGTAGTGCTCGCGCTTGATGCGCTCCTCATCCCAGCCGGCGGCGTGGAGCTTGGGATCGATGAGCTTGGCGCGCGTGTCGGCTTCGTTGTACAAAGGCGAGCCCTGTTCCAGATGGCAGAATCAGACATGGTCCGGCACTGACAGGGGTAGCGCCACACGACCAAGACCTCGTGGACCCTCGCGCGGCTACGCCGGCGCGCCCCGGCCCTGGTTCCGTCCAATCCCGCACTCGTGAGATATAACAACTACAAGTATAGTGCATAATGCTGGCGGGCGGGGTTGCGCTTTCCCCGCCGACCGCGCTGCCACCGCTGCAGATCCTGGCTTACGAGTTGGCTCTGCTGCGCGGCGCCGATCCCGACCGGCCAGGGTCTGTAAATTGTCCGCGGCGGACGCCGGTCATCCACGGGGCAGCGAAGCGAGCCGCCGCAGTCCCCGCGCGATGTCCGCGGGCGCGCGGTTTGTCGGACCCAGACGAGCGTCTCGCGACAGCGTGCCGCAGGGACTGCGGCGGTCCCAGTAGAAACGCCGTAGTCGCTGACTTTTCACGAGCCCTACCGACCGGCCCCGCAACCTCGCCAGGAGCGTCACTGTACGGTAGAGATGTCCTCTTGCCCTCTCACGCCCAGCCTCTTCTCCCACCCGTCCTTGGTTGCGTCGAAGAAGGAGGCCGGGTCGTACGGATGCTCACGCACGACATCGAGGTTCAGGTCCAGGCCCAGGCCAGGCGCGTCCGGCAGCGAAAGATGGCCGTTCCGCGGATCGATCGTCGGATGCCACGTCACAAGATCCTGCGTCCAGGGCGCGTTGAAAGGATCGAAGTGTTCCAGCGGTCAACAGTTGACACTTCGTAGGCCACCCCCACAACCTCGTCACGAGCGTCACCGTGCGGTAGGATAGCTGGTCACGCGGACCGACGCGCTGAGCATCCGGGCATTCCCCTACGGGCGGCTACCGGTTGATCGAGGTCATATCCGGGTAGCGCTCACCCACGGGCGGCTGGATCGCGCCCAGGCGGTCGAGTTGGTCAGCGGTCAACGCGACCGCGTCCGCGGCGGCGTTCTCTTCGAGACGAGAGACACGCCTGGTGCCGGGGATGGGCGCGATGTGCTCGCCCTGGGCGAGGAGCCAGGCGAGCGCCACTTGCGCGGATGTGGCCCCCGCTTCCCGCGCCACCGCCTCGACCTCCGCCACGATGCGCAGGTTCTGCTCGAGGTTGCCCTCGACGAAGCGGGGATTGGCGCGGCGGAAGTCGGCGTCGTCGAGCCCGTCTATCGAGCGTATCTGACCGGTCAGGAAGCCCCGCCCGAGCGGCGAATAGGCCACGAAGCCGATCCCAAGCTCCCGCACCAGCGGCAAGATCTCCGCTTCCGGATCGCGCGTCCACAACGAGTACTCCGTTTGTAGCGCCGCGATCGGGTGGACCGCGTGCGCGCGCCGGATAGTCTCGGGCGCCGCTTCCGACAAGCCGATAAACCGCACCTTGCCTTGCGTGATCAGGTCGCTCAACGCGCCGACGGTCTCCTCGATCGGCGTGGCCGGGTCGACGCGGTGCTGGTAGTAGAGGTCAATATACTCGGTACCCAGGCGCCGCAGCGATCCCTCCACGGCGAGCCGGATGTTCTCTGGGCTGCTGTCGAGCGTCCGGGTGGTCGTGTCGGCCCCGTTGCGGTGGGAGAGCAGACCGAACTTCGTGGCCAGGACCACCTCGTGGCGCCGGCCGGCGAGCGCCCGCCCGACGAGTTCTTCATTGGTGTACGGGCCGTAGAGCTCCGCCGTGTCGATGAACGTGATTCCCAGGTCCAGGGCACGGTGGATCGTACGGATCGACTCCGCGTCGTCGACGCCCGCGCCGGTGTAAAAGGCGGACATGCCCATGCACCCCAGGCCGAGCCGCGACACGTCGAGACCGCCTAATGTCGTGTGCTTCATAATAGTTGTACTTCCTTGTGCACTCATGTGACGTCTATCCTCATGCAACGCCGTCACGCGTCGTTCCATCGCGAGGCGGGTGCGCGGGCGCGGCGCCGCGCCGCCTCAGGCCTGAGTTGATCGATCCTCGCCGCATCACGGCGCCCCGCCCTCACTGACGCCGTCATCGCGGCGACCGGCGTGAGCCCGCCCACAGCTTGCGTGGACGCGATGGACGCGCCAAAGGGCGCCGTAACCGTGCTCACAACGTCGTTCCCCGACATGACGGACGTACCTTTAGTGTGCGTCATAGACAACCAGGCGCGCTAGCGCAATCCTGCAGAGTCTTTGCCTAATCCTGCACGCCGACGCACGGACATCGCTATGTCGGGTGGACCGTGCCGCAACCGGGTTCACACGATGGCGTCAGGCCTGGCAGGGTTGCGGAGCGCGGCGCCTGCCTCTGTGGACGGTCCTCGCTCGTCCTCACCGCCTTTATGAGGATGCCGTTCCCGGCCACACGTTCAGTCGCACGCGCGCGGCGTCTCTAACCGGTGATGTGCCGAACAGGCGACTGTATTCGCGGCTGAACTGGGACAGGCTGCCGTATCCCACGGCAGTGGCTGCCGTCGTCACGTCGACATCGTGCGTGACGATGAGGCGGCGCGCTTCGTGCAGCCGCAGCTGTTTTTGATACCGCAGCGGACTCAACGACGTGATGGCTTTGAAGTGGTGGTGCAGGGAGGACACGCTCATGTGGACGTGCCGCGCGAGGTCCTCGATCCGTAACGGCTCAGTGTAGTGGACCTTGAGCCACGCGATCGCCTGGGCGATCTTGTAACTCTGGCTATCGGCTATCGTCAAGTGGCGGAGGCGCTGTCCCTGTTCGCCCATCAGCAGACGATACAGCAACTCGCGTTCGATCACGGGGGCCAGGAACGGGATATCGACGGGCGTGTCCAGCAGGCGGACCAGGCGCAGCAGCACATCGAACAGAGAGGCGGAGAGCATGCAGACGGAGATAGCTGTCCCTGCGGCGCGCGGCGCGGGGACACGTAGGTCCGCCAGCAGTTCGGCGATGCGCGGCAGATCCAACGCGTAGACGGCGCACAGATACGGCATGTCCGGAGTCGCCGCGGTGACGCGCGCGATCAGCGGCAAGTCAAGCGACGTGATCAACCCATGCGTATGGCCGTACTCATAGGCTTGCCCCGCCAGGACCACCCGCTTCGCGCCCTGCGCCGCCACCACCAGGCTCGCCTTGTGAACAGCGCAGCCTGGAGCGACGTCCGACGAGTAGCGCAACAGCGACAGGCCGGGGATAGCCGTCGTGTGTTCGCCATCCGTCGGCGCGTGCGCGTCGATGGCGGCGGCCAGGGCGCGGCGCCCGGCGTCGAGGGGATCGGCGTCTCGTGGGCGCGGTCGGGTAAGAACATTCGTCATCGAGCTACGACCTGTGGACCTGCAATTCGCCCACGACGGTCCGGTCCCTGGCGCGTCGTGTTGCTACGCCCAGTATACCCTTTGTGTACGCTATCCTCCGCCCCGGCCATGCGGTTCAACCCGGTTGGTTCAGATACGCTTGCAGGGCTTCTATCCCGATATCGCGTCCGATGCGATCTCTGACTGGAGGCCGCGCAAGACCAAGGAGGATGCTGCGTCATCGGATCGGGATAGTCAGGGCTGCGAGAGCGGCGCCGTACAATGGAGATAGACCTCGTTTTGTGCGGGAGGAGTGCGATGAGACGGGTAGTGATCTACCTCGGGAACGATGGGTCCCTATGACCGCTGATTATCGCGACAGGGCCAAGGCGGCCATCCTCGACGAGCGATTCGTGCGCGCGACGTTGAGCGGTCAGGCGCCGGGGCCAGGGCCGGTCGTGCCCTGGGTCAAGGTCGTCCTGCGGCCCGTGCTGGTCAAAGGGCGTCGGCGCCTCCAGGTCGAATCGTTCGATGCCCGTCGCTCCATCACGAAGAACTATGCGGCCCAGGATGTCCCGGCGCAACTGGGTGTGCTGCTGGCCTATGCCTTCGCGCACATCCACGTCGACACGGCCACGGAGAGCTTGCAGGTGCGGGTGACGAAAGGAGGAAAGGCGCTTGTGTCCGTGGGCGCGCCGTCCACGGCCTCGCGCCAGCCCGCCGCCGACCTGGCGCACAACCGCAAGAAGAAGATGGCGCTGCCAGCCAGCCAGCCTGATCCCTTCCTGCAAGCGGTCGGCATCATGACCCGGGAGGGCGTGGTCAAAGCGGACAAACAGCGGAAGTTCCGCCAGATCAATGAGTTCCTCGCCGTGATCGACGGGACCCTGCGGCACGCCGCAACGGACGACGTGTTAGGGCGCGGACGTGCTGAGACGGCCGGGAGCGTGGGCATCCCTCCCGCTGAGACCGGGACGGGAGGGACGCCCACGCTCCCAGGATTTTCGCACGCTAACGACGATGTAGAGGCGGAAGGCCGCCCCATCTCGGTGGTCGATTGTGGCTGCGGCAGCGCCTACCTGACCTTCGCCACCTACCACTACGTCCGTCACGTGCGCAATATGCCGACGCGCCTGGTCGGCATCGACGTGAACGCCGAGTTGCTCGCCGCGCACGAGGCCAAAGTGCGCGAGTTGGGCTGGACCGGCCTGACCTTCGAGACCACGCCGATCGCGGACTTCACGCCCGCCACGCCGCCGGACATGGTGGTGGCCCTCCACGCCTGCGACACGGCGACCGACGACGCCCTGGCGCAAGCCATTCGCTGGCGCAGCGGGCTGATCCTGTGCGTGCCCTGCTGCCAACACCATCTGCAGCGGCAGCTCGATCAACGCCGTGCGATGGCGCCGTTTCGCCCCATCTTGCGTCACGGCGTGCTACGCGAGCGCCTCGGCGACATCGTCACCGACGCTTTCCGCGCCCTGATCTTGCGCATCATGGGCTACCAGACCGATGTGATGGAATTTGTCTCCGCCGAACACACGGCCAAGAACGTGATGATCCGGGCGGTCCGAGCGACGCGGCCGGGCGACCCCGCGTTCGCGCAGGAGTACAACGAGCTCAAAGCGGTCTGGCAGGTGACGCCGTATCTTGAGGAGGTGTTGGGCGAGGAGCTGGCCGCATATCTACACTGTTAGCCATTAGCCATTAGCCATTAGCCGTTAGCCGTTAGCCGTTAGCCGTTAGCCTACATGCGAAAGATTTATCAGTGATGACGGAGACGCACGACAGAAGCGCGCGCGAGCAGGCGCTGCACATCCTGCACCGCGTCGAGACGAAGGGCGCCTACGTGTCGCACCTGCTCGCCGAAACGACGGGCAACGAGCGGGGCGGCGGCCATAGTCGAGATCGGGCGCTGCTCGAGCAACTGGTCAAAGGGACACTCGACTGGCGCGGGCGGATCGACGCCGTGCTCGACGGGGTCGTCAAAGGCGGCATCGCTCCCCTGACGCCGTGGATCCGCACTATCCTGCGCCTGGGGACGTACCAGATCCTGTTCCTGGATCGCATTCCGCCGGAGGTCGCCGTCCATGAGTCGGTCGAGTTGGCGAAGAAATACGGCCATCGAGGCACGACCGGACTGGTCAATGCCGTGTTGCGCAAGGTGGCCGCGCAGGCAAAGACGGGGACAACACCGGGTCCTGTCCCTACCGATGGGCAACAGGACGAGGCGGAGAGGATTGCCGCCACCTACAGCCACCCGCTCTGGATGGTGCGGCGCTGGATAGAGCAGTTGGGGAGCAAGGAAACGATAGGGCTATGCATCACCAACAACCAGGCGTGGCCGCTCTGCCTGCTCACCAACACGTTGACGATCAGCACGCCCGATCTGCGTAGCGCGCTGCATACCGAAGGCGTCGCGTGCCATCCGGCCCCCTATCACCCGGACTGTACCATCGTCGACGCCTTGCCCCGCGATATCCGTCTGCACGAGCTGTCCGCCTATCGCGCTGGATTGTTCCTGGTGCAGGACGAGAGCTCCGCCTTCGTGGCGCGCCTGGTGGCCCCTCAGTCCGGCGAGTTCGTGGTGGACCTGTGCAGCGCGCCGGGCGGGAAGACGGCGAACATGGCGATGCTGATGCGCAATCAGGGCCGCGTCCTGGCGGTAGACCTGCACGCCAAACGCCTGGGCGTGGTCGAGGCCAACTGCCAACGCCTCGGCGTCTCCATCGTGGAGACGGTCGGCGCGGATGGGCGCTTCGTCCGCACCGATCGCCCGGCCGATAGGGTGCTGGTAGACGCTCCCTGCTCGGGGTTGGGAGCCCTCGGCCGACGCAGTGACGCGCGCTGGAACAAATCCGACGACGATCTGCCGCGGCTGCGCGCGCTGCAACTGGAGCTCTTGCGGCATGCCGCGACGTTGCTACGGCCCGGCGGCCGGCTGGTCTATAGCACCTGCACCATCGCCCCCGCGGAGAACGAGGGTGTTGTCCGGGAGTTCCTGCGCGACAACCCGACCTACAGAGCGATAGAAGCGTCCGCCGATCTACCCTCCGCCCTGGTCGACGAGCATGGCTACTACCACACCTGGCCGCATCGTCACGGGATGGGCGGCGCGTTCGGCGCGGCAATGGTCAGGGTTGCGTCGGCGAGCCCAGAGATGTAGCCACAAAAAGGCCCGATCTCCCAGGCCGCGGGCCACGATGGTGGTTGAGCCTGGCCCTAAAGGACCATAGCGGGGACGGGACCCTGAAGGGTCAGCGCCACGACGATTCCTGCGGACCTTTGAAGGTCTGGTCCCTGCTGTGTAAATTACGGATTTTCATGGGTGGGGGCGTCCCACGGGGACATGACAATCTGCCATGACCCTTCAGGGTCAGGCCAGCGGGCTCACCATCACAATCGTAGGGAGTACACTGCTAATAGGCCAACCCACACATGACCGGAGGACAAGACTGTCGTGACCTTGCAGACCGCGCATACCCCTACCCTGATGGCCGTCCACGCCCATCCCGACGACGAGTGCTTCGGCGGGGGCGGTACGCTCGCCCGCTACTCCGCCCAGGGCTACACCACCGTACTGGTCACCTGCACCGGTGGCGAAGAGGGCGAGATCGTCGACCCGACCATGGACGTCGAGGCGGTGAAACCGCGCCTGGGCGAGGTGCGCCGGGCCGAGCTGGCCGACGCCGTGCGGGTGCTCGGCATCACCCACGCCGAGCGCCTGGGCTACCGCGACTCGGGCATGGTCGACACCCCGGCCAACGACGACCCGCGCTCGTTCAATAAGGCCGACCTCGACGAGACGACCGGCCGCCTGGTGGCGCTGGTCCGAAAATATCGTCCCGACGTTATCTTCACCTACGCCGAGGACGGCGGCTACGGGCACCCCGACCATATCAAGGCGCACCTGACCACCATGGCCGCCTTCAACGCCGCGGGCGATCCCGCGCGCTTCCCCGGCGCCGGTGAGCCCTGGACGCCGAGCAAGCTCTACTACTGCTCATGGCTGATCCGCTCCAAGGCCCAGGGGTTGTGGCGCGCCGTGCGCGAGCGCGGCCTGCCGGTCACGTTCGGCGACCCCGATGCCACCGAGCCGCCCGAGTGGGGCACGCCCGACGACCTGATCACGGCCCGCGTCGACGTACGCGACTTTGTCGGGGTCAAGATCGACGCCCTGCGCGTCCACCACACCCAGATTCGGCCCGACAGCACCTTCCTGCAACTGCCGGACGACCTGGCGCGCGAGTTCCTGAGCCCGGAAGGCTTCGTCCGCTCCCTGACCCGCGTTCCCGCCCCCGAGCAGGAGGACGACCTGTTCGCGGGCCTACCGGTACCAGTGACTAGTGGTTAGTGGCTAGTGATTAGTTCGTAGAACCGCTAGCCGCTAACCACTAGTCACTAGTCACTTGGAGGGCGTTATGACGACCGTTGAGACACCGAGCATCGACGAGGATATCTGGCAGGACGTGTGGGACGAGGAGCGCGCCTGGCGCGAGGAGGGTCCTGGCAAGGAGCAGGAGCCCGAGCCGCTGGCGCTGGTCATCTTCGGCGCCACGGGCGACCTGGCGCACCGCAAGCTCATCCCCGCGCTCTACAATCTGGCCGCCACCAACCTGCTGCCCGAGCGGTTCGCCGTGATCGGCTACGGGCGCAGCGAGCGCGACGAGGAGGGCTTCCGCAAGGGCCTGCGCGACGCGCTGGCCAAGTCGGGTGTGCGCGTGCGCGACGACACCTGGAACACCTTTGCCGGCCGCATCACCTATATGTCCGGCGGCTATGACGACGCGGAGAGCTTCAAGAGCCTGGCCGAGCGGTTGTCCCAGTTGGATAAAGAGGCCGGCACCGCGGGCCACCACCTGTTCTATCTGTCCACGCCGCCCAACACCTACGCCGACGTGATCAAGGGTTTGGGCGCGGCTGGCCTCAGCCGGCCCAAAGAGGACGGCGGGTGGTCGCGCGTGATCATCGAGAAGCCGTTCGGGCACGACCTGCGGAGCGCGCTGGCGCTCAACAAAGTGGTGCACGAGTCGTTCGACGAGGCGCAGGTCTACCGCATCGACCACTATCTGGGCAAGGAGACGGTGCAGAACATCTTCGTGCTGCGCTTCATCAACGGCATCTTCGAGCCGCTGTGGAACCGCAACTTTGTGGACCACGTGCAAATCACCGTGGCCGAGACGCTGGGCGTGGAGGGGCGCGGCGGCTACTACGAGGGCACGGGGGCCATTCGCGACATGCTGCAGAGCCACCTGTTGCAGTTGCTGACGCTCACGGCGATGGAGCCGCCCAGTACGTTCTCGGGCGACAAGGTGCGCGACGAGAAGGTCAAGGTGCTCGACGCGCTGCGGCTGGCCACGCCCGACAGCATCGACAATTGCGTGGTGCGCGGCGAGTATGAGCGCGGCATCGTCGGCGGCCGCACCGTCCCCGGTTACCGCGACGAGGACGGCGTAGCCCACGACTCCCTAACCGAGACCTACGTGGCGGCCAAGCTGATGGTCGACAACTGGCGCTGGAGCGGGGTGCCGTTCTACCTGCGCACGGGCAAGCGCCTGGCCAAGCAGGTCAGCGAGATCGCTATCCAGTTCCGCCGCGCGCCGCACGTGCTGCTGCGCGAGCAGACCGCGCAACGCCCGCGGCGCAACGTGCTGGTGCTGCGCATCCAGCCGGACGACGGGCTGGCCCTGCGCCTCGACGTGAAGGTGCCCGGTCCCGGCATGCGCGTGCGCCCCGTCGACATGTCCTTTCTGTATAAGGACGCCTTCGGCGGCAGCTCGCCCGACGCCTACCAGCGGCTGCTGCTCGACGCCATGCGCGGCGACTCGACGCTGTTCGCCCGCACCGATGAGGTCGAGGCGGCCTGGACGCTGGTGACGCGCATCCTGGACCACTGGGCCGAGGAGAACACGAGCGTGAAAGCCTTGCCAGGCTACACCGCCGGCAGTTGGGGTCCCGCCGAGTCCGACGAACTGCTCAAGCGTGACGGCCACCGCTGGCGCACGCCGTGACGAGTGATTAGTGGTTAGTGGTTAGTGACGAGTGAGGTGGGTGGTTAGCAGTTGTTGGAAAGCCCGATGGCGAACGCCCCTACGGCTACTTCCCCGACGATACGCCACTGACGAAAACGCGGTAAGCCGCGTGAGCCCGACCGGGTGTACCTCAAAAAAAGTGGACTGCGGCCAAACGGGCCTGCGACTGCGGTCGCATGGCAAACCACCGGCCGACTGCGGTCGGATGGGGTCCGCCGCCACCCTGCTCCTGGCCCCGGTCTGACACCGCAGTGTCCGTCGTTTGCCATGCGACCGCAGTCGCAGGTCGGATTCCACTATTGTAAGATGCACCCAACCCGACCGGCGGCATGTCAGGGTCAGGGCGGTCCAACAAAAAGGAGGCCGAGGTCCTCGTCCACGCTTATCAAGAAGCATGGACGAGGCCCTCGGCCTCCTCGTACTCGGTCGTCACTCCGAAAGCGCCGCGTAGGCGCTCGTCTCTACATGGTGGGCGTCGGGGCGCCGACGTTGCCGCAGGCGACCATGGCCCAGCTCGGGGCGTGGATGTGTACCGATACGCCGCTCATCGGAGCCATATCGGTGATGCCTGAACCCGAGAGGGCAGCACCCTTTGCGTCCGGGACGAGGTCGAGCAGCGAATACTGCACGGGCGCCGGCGTGCCGCAAACCCCCGCGTGGATGTGCGTCGGGTATACGTAGCCCGGCGTCATCCCGGTGGCGTACTCGATGACCTCGGTGCCCTGCATAACCTTGTTGCCCATGACCGGGGCCGGCTCCGTCATCATCACCGTGCCGTGGACGGTCGCGCCGATGACCGGCCGCACGTCGACCACCATCGTCGGGTGGTGCAGGGCGCCGCACGAGAGTACGGTCAGGGCGGGATTGGCGTCGTGGATCGTCACGGAGTAGCCGGCGGCCGGCAGGGAGCGCATCGGCAGCACGACCCCGGCGTGCGCCTCGCCCATGTTATCGGCGACCAACTGTGGCAGGTGGATCATGGCGTCTCGGAGGCTGCCACCGCAGGCCCCCTGGTTGACGCGCACGGTGTGCCGGGTGAACGGCTTCAAACCGGCGGCGGTGATAGCCACGGTCGTCTGCCCGCCCGACACCATCATCGCGATCGCGCCGGCGACCTTGCTGCCATTGCGCGGTGCTAGCAGCGTGCCGGAATAGCCCGCGGTCATGGGGGCCGCGGCATGAGTGGTGACGGCGGTCCCCGTGAGCGACGCGGCTGCGACAAGAACGGCAGCGGCCGTGCATGGGATGATGCGTTTCATTAGTACGTTGCCTCCTCATATCAGATCAGTCTTCGAAAACGCCGACGCCCATCGGCGGCGCCTCACACGGTCGTATGGCGCCACGGTCCGCCAAGCACTAGCGACCGGACGCGCCCCTGGACCGCTTGAGCCACGCCGCCGGTGTGGACAACGACGCCTAATCGAAGGTACCCGCCCTATGCCAGCGACATATGACAGAATGGAGCAGGCGCTTTGACACTTTCGGCGCTTTCCGTCGCGGACGTGACAGAGTAGTCAAGAACTGATCGGACTGCGCAACAACCGTAGTGGAACGGCTACTCGCCGGTGGCGCCGTCGATGGCCTCGCGCATGAGGTCGGCGTGCCCATTGTGACGGGCAGTCTCCTCGATCATATGGACCATGATCCAGCGCAACGTCTGCTCCTTGCCTGACCGGCGCGCGGGTGCGTCGGGGTCGGCTGCCGCAGCGACGGCGCGCGCGCTCGACGGTCGAGCGATAGAAGTCCAGGATCGCGGCGGTCGTCTCATCGTCCTCGACGCGCCAATCGGCGTCGGGGTCGGCGTCCGTCCAGGGCGCCGGCAGATCCTCGCCGGCAAAGACCATCAGGAACCACCACTGCTCGACGTAGGCGAGGTGCTTGACCAGGCCGAGCAGGCTCATCCCGGACGGCGTCAGCGGCCGGCGCAGGTCCGCGTCGTCGACGCCGTCGACCTTCCACAAGAGGGTGGCGCGATGGTAATCCAGAAAGGCGGTCAGCATGGCCCGCTCCGGGGCGGCCAGCGGCGGATCGACGCGATCGATGGGTGTGGTCTGCATGGTCCCTCCTGATTAGTGGGCAGAGGGCAGTGGGCAGTGGGCAGTGGGCAGTGGGCAGTGGGCAGTGGGCAGTAAGGGGTCGCCAGTTGTCGGTTGTCGCCTTTGCCCTTCTGTGAGCGGTGGGCGCGACAGTTGCGGACAGCAAGATCACGATATCACATCGACGGGGTGGATGACGGCCTCAAGCCTCCAGCCCAGGGCCATTTCGTTCTCGGGGGCGGAACGCTATCCCTACGTCAGGGCGTAGCGCATACGCCCCTACCCCCCGGAAATCGCGCACGCGATCGACAACTAAACGGCCCTGCCTCCAGCCCTATCCGGCCAGGCGGTCGGCCACGATGTCCTCGTCTGCCTCCGGAGGGACGGCGATGCCCTGGCGGGCCGCGAAGACGGCGATGAAGGGCTCGACCAGCAGGGGGTCGAACTGGCCCCCCGCGCCGCGGCGCAACTCGGCGATGACCTGCTCGGGCGGCAGGCCGCGCCGATACGGCCGGTCGAGGGTCATCGCCGAGACGGCATCGGCGATCTGCACGATCCTGGCTGGTAAGGATGTCTGCGCGCTGGCAATACCGTGGGGGTAGCCACGTCCGTCGTAGCGCTCGTGGTGGTACGCCACGATGTCCAGCACCGCGGGGTCGTCGATGAGGCCGCGGATGATGGAGACGCCGTAGATCACGTGGGATTGGATGATGGCGTGTTCCTCGTCGGTGAGGCGGCCCGGCTTGCGCAGCACGCGGTCCGGCACGGCAATCTTGCCGATGTCGTGGAGAGGGCAGGCCACGGCCAGCGCGCGGCGGTCCCTGTCGTCCAAACCGAGCGCGTCGGCCATGTCCAGGGCGTAGCGCGTGACGTCGAGCGAGTGCTCGCGCGTGTAGCGGTCCTTAACGTTGACGGCCGTCACCAGGGCCTCCAGGATACCAAACGCCGTCTCGCCCAGCAGGTCGCCGGCGCTGCGCTCCAGCACCGAGTCGGAGATATCGCCGCTCTTGGTAGCGTACATCCGCGCGTCGGCCACGGCGAAGAGGGCCTGGCGCGACGACCCATCCCAGGGCGCCGTGGCCATGCCGATGGAGACGGAGAGCGGGATGATGGAGCCGTCCGCGCCCTCATAGGGCGTCGCGGCGACGGTCGCGGTGATATGCCGAGCCACGGCGTGGGCGAGGTCGCGATCCGCGCCAGGGAGAACCACGGCGAACTCGTCGCCGCCGTGGCGGCCCACGACGCTCCCCGCGATTCCGTCGAGGCACGAGCGCAGGTGCTCGGCTACCGCGCACAGGACGCCGTCGCCGGTGTGGTGTCCGTACGTGTCGTTGAACAACTTAAAGTTGTCGAGGTCGAGCAGCAGGACGGACACCGGCGCTGTAGGGTCGGCGCAGTCGGCGGACACCGCCGCGGCGGACAGCGCCGCGTCCAGCGCCTGCTGCAGCGCGCGGTGGTTGGCCAGCCCGGTCACCGAGTCGCGCATCGCAAGCGTTTGTGCTTGCTCGTAGAGGCGATTGTTCTGCAGCGCCAGCGCGGCCTGATCGGCCAGGATCTCCAGCATCTCCGCCGCTTCCAGGTCCGGCGCGCGGCCGTCGAGGGGAGCGTCGACGGAGATAAAGCCCATCATCTGGCCGGTGCGCCGCTCGATGAGCGGTATCGTGAACTCGTCTCCGCCCTGCCAGCCGCCCGGATCGGTCTGCGTGATAGGCGGCGTCCATTGGTGGACGTCCGTCTGTGGGAACAGGGCGGCGGTCCGCGCCGCCGGCAGATAGTACGAGCGCGAGAGACGGAACTCGTCGCGCAGCAACGTCAGGATGTCGGTGGCGGGCGCGTCGTAGGCGAGGAAATCGGCCTCGATGTCCGACGGAAGGCCCGCCGTGGCCACGGCGCGCAGGCGCTGCTCGTCCAGCGGCCGGCCCGGATTGCTGATCAGGTTGAGGATGGCCACGCGGTAGCCCAAGGCGCAGGCCGCGTCGACGACGAGCCCGCCGATGCCCGCCTGGTCCAGGTCGAGGTGCAAGGCCTGGCCCATGGCCTGGACGCGGCGCAGGCGCTCGGCCCGCACCTGCGCCAGCCCGCGATGCATGGCCTCGGCTTTATAGAGGCGCGCATTCTCGACCATCGCCGCGATCTGCCGCAGCACGATCAAGCCGATCAGCCCGCGCGCGCCCAACTCAATTGGTCCGCGCGCCGCTCCCGCGACAAGCGTGGGCGCGATGACAGCGCCACCGAGGGCCAGCACGGTGGGGAAAAATTGCAGGATCAATGGCATCAGCGTGCCCGCTCCGCGGGCTTGAAGGTCGGACGGCCGGTCCGCTCCCCGCCACGGCGCTTGCCAGGTTGCCCCGGCCAGCGCGATGGCCAGGAGGCCGGCCGTCCAGACCAGGTCCAGGATCGTCCCGTCCTGGTACGTCCCGCTCAGCAGCAGCGGTACCCAACCGACGAAGCCGAGCCCTTCGAGGAACAGGCCCAGGATCAGCAGCGCCATGCCGGGCGCCGAGGCGAGGTGCGGCACGCGCGCCACCAACACGAACGCGGCCAGTCCAAGCGATAGGTAGGAGACGGGGTAGGCCACGGCGACGGCCCGCCCCAACAGCGTGACAGGGGTGCCGGATAGGAGCAGCCCCTGGTCGGCCACCAGGCCGAGCAGCATCGAGGCGAGCACCACGATGGCCACGTCGACGGTCAGCAGCCCCGACATGTCCCGTCGCCGCTCGCCGCGCAGCAGCGCCAGGATGCCGCTGCCGAACCAGGGCACGAAACCCAGCCAACCCACGTCACCCCATGAAGGGACAGGAGGGGCCTGGTGAGCCACGAGTTGATAGTAATCCCAGGCCAATTGGCCGCACAACCACGTGGCGCAGCCGCAGGCGAAGAAGGTCCAGGCGCGCGCCGTCGTCGGGTCGCGCCGCCTGGCCGCCAGACAGCCGGCGACCGCCGCGGCGGAGCAGACCGTCCAGCCGCCATCGGCCCACCAGGGGACGGCGGCCGCTCCCCCGATGCGGTCTAACTCGCCCAGGGCGAAGACAAGCAAGGCGACCAAGGCCGCGACGACAGCGTAGAGAGGACGGGGACGAGCGTGGATGGCCCGGACAGCCTGGACGGCGCGGGTGGGCGCGTCGATCATGTTCTATTCCAAGAGTGCCTACGGGTGGAGCTGCGATGGGTACAGCGTAGCAATACCTCTGCTGGACGGCAGTAGCCTAATAGTCCTGCGACGAGGTATGTGCCCCTGTCCGCGCAATCCGGCTAGGGCTCGTGGGGACTCTCGCCGCTCGTGCCCGCGCTCGTGTCCGCGCTCGTGCTCGTGCCCGTGCCCGTGCCCGCACTTGTGCCCGTGCCCGCACTTGTGCCCGCGCTCGTGCTCGTGCCCAACGCCTGGGTGTCCGTTGTCCGGGCGCGGCGCGGGCGCATCCCATGGCGGAACTGTCGCAGGCGATCGCCCTGGGGCCGGCGTATCGTCCCCGCCTGGCGGATCAACCTCTTCAGCCGCGTCGGCGTCGTCTTGCGCTTGAACTCGACCTGGTCGTCGTGCTGGCCGTAGGCGATCTCCCAGGTGCGCGCCAGGTCGTAGGGGGTCGAGCGCAGGCCCATCAGCACGGCGTTGACCTGCGCGCCGATGACGGTGATGAGGGCGAAGAACCACAGCCAGATGATGATGACCAGGATGCCCGCGGCGGCGGCGCCGTAGCGGTCGTTGCCGCTCAGGAAGACCTTGAAATAGAGCGGGAAGAGCAACTGCAGCAGCCCGAACAGGATGGCGGCGACCAACGCGCCCGGCCAGGCCTGCCGCAAGCGCACCTCGAAGTTGGGCACGACCAGGTAGATCATCAGGAAGAGCAGCCACAGCACGCCCACCGAGGTCAGCGGCCCCGCGTAGCTGAGCGCGACCCCCAGCGCGCGCAGCCGCCGCGGCAGGGCCTCTTGCACGTCCTGCGAGCCGGTGGTGATGAGGCTGGACGCGCCGAGCGAGAGCGGCAACAGCAGGGCCAGCAGCACTACCATGCCGATGGCCATCAGCCGCTGCGGTACCAGGTCGCGCCCTCGGATGCGGAAGATGATGCTAAACGCGTTCTCGATGTTAGAGAACAGGTTAGAGCCCAGCCACAGCAGGCCGATCAGGGCCGCGACGGCCAGCGGCCCGGTGATCTGCACCAAATGAAGGATCAGCGCGTTGACGTCGATGCCGCTCCCGTTTTGTCCCGCGTTGGGGAAGGCTCCGCTGAGCGCCGCGCTGAGGGCGTTGGCGATGTCGTCCCGGTTCCGCCTGGGCAACGCCTGCAGCACGAAGCCGATCAGGCTGAGCACGGACAGCAAGATGGGGAAGATCGCCGTGATCAGGTTATAGGCGATCATGCTGGCCAGGTTCATCGACCAGTCGTTGGCGAACTTGAAGACGACGTTTTTAACGGTCTCCAGGACGCGCCCGAAGATCCCGGTGGTCTGTTGAGGCTGTGGAGTATTCAAGAACGTGCTACATGATGGTGCGGATGGGCGCGGCGCGCAGGCGCTCGGCCAGGGCGGTGTAGCGACGGTCGACGGCGTTGTTGTGCACGGCGATGTCCAGGGCGCGCTGCGAGCCGATCAGCACGCACAGCCGCCGCGCCCGCGTGATGGCGGTGTAGATAAGGTTGCGCTGCAACAAGAGGTAGTGCGAGGTGCTCAGGGGCATCACCACGGCGGGGAACTCGCTGCCCTGGCTCTTGTGCACCGAGACGGCGTAGGCATGCGTCAGCTCATCGGTCTCGTGGAACTCGTAGGCCACCTCGATGACCTGCCCGCCGCCCGCCCCGAGCTTGGGGATGATGGGCGGGGCGGGCCTGCCGCGCCCGCGCGCGGGCGCGGCGAGGTCGTCGTCGCGCTCGCGCTTCACCGGCAGGCCCTCGGCCGGGTAGTGGATGACCAGCAGTTGCTCCTCGCGGTCGACGCGCGCCACGCGGCCCATGTCGCCGTTGAAGACGTTCTTGTTGTAGTTGTTGCGGATCTGCATCACCTTGTCGCCCACGCGGAAAACGCGCTGGCCCTGGTGCAGCTCGCCCGCCTGCTCGGGGTTGAGCAACTCCTGCAGCAGTTCGTTGAGGGTATGCACGCCCAACTGGCCCTTGTTGGAGGGGCTGATGATCTGCACGTCGGCCAGCGGGTCGAGCCCGAAGGCCTTTGGCGCGCGCTCGGACACCACCGTCTTGAGCAGCGCGACCACGCGGTCAGGGTCGTCCTCGCGGATGAAGAACAGGTCGGTGTCGGGCGGGTTGTCGATGCGCGGGGTGCGGCCCTGATTAATGGCGTGGGCCGTGGTGATGATGCGCGAGCCCTGCGCCTGCCGGAACAGCTCGGTCAGCCGCGTCACCGGCAGCGCCTCGGAGGAGATCACGTCGCGCAGCACGTTGCCGGGCCCCACCGAGGGCAGCTGGTCGGCGTCGCCCACCAGCAGCAGGTGCGCGGTCGGCGCGACGGCCTTGAGCAGACCGTAGAACAGGAAGATGTCGATCATGGAACTCTCGTCGACCACCACGAAGCTGTAGGGCAGCGGGTTCTCCTCGTTGTAGGCGAAGCCGTTCTGGCCGGGGCTGAACTCCAGCAGCCGGTGGATGGTGTGCGCCTCGCGGCCGGTGGCCTCGCTCATGCGCTTGGCGGCGCGGCCGGTCGGCGCGGCCAGGCAGTAGCGGATGCCGTAGCGCTCCAGCAGGTGCAGCACCGCGCGCAGGGTGGTGGTCTT
>JAABUQ010000555.1_pt1 | contig 87181 bp, 83 predicted proteins | sample 5560001 | NCBI WGS metagenome assembly JAABUQ01 (sample SAMN10711888, study PRJNA513371) | rock metagenome | isolation source: Antarctica rocks | place: Antarctica: Victoria Land, Finger Mt nord | collected 2015-12-18
GGGCGGCCGACGCCCTCTGCTGGGACGTCGGCCGCGCCATCAGGCTCATCACAGGCCCGATCTTATGACTTTGCTATCGGCGTGGGGGAACGGCCGGGCCGTCGCCCGCCCGAGGGTCTCCCATCGCGAGGCACCATGCGCCCCACACCGCGCCCGACGTTCGCTCGTCGCCCGCTCCGACCCGTGTCCCCGCTGCTCGTCGCCGTGGCGGCGATCGCCCTGGCGGCGAGCCCCGCGCTCGGCTGGGGTCGGATCGGGCACCGGGTCTCGGCCCGGCTCACGGAGACCCTGTTGACCCCCGCGGCGAAGGCCGGGGTCGCCGCCCTGCTCGCCCCCGGCGAGACCCTCGCCGATGCCTCGGTCTGGCCCGACGAGCATCGCCGCGAGCGGCCCGAGTCGGCCCCCTGGCACTACATCAACGTCCCGATCACCGAGCCGAAGTACGACGCCAAGTACTGCGGGGCCCGCGGCTGCGTGATCTCGAAGATCGCCGACTTCCGCGCCAGGCTCAAGGACACCTCGGCGTCGGTCGAGGACCGGCGCGAGGCCCTCCGGTTCCTCGCCCACTTCGTCCAGGACATGCACCAGCCGGTCCACGTCGGCGACCGCGGCGACCGCGGCGGCAACGACCTCCAGCTCCGGTTCTTCGACGCCGGCTCGAACCTGCACCGGATCTGGGACTCGGGCCTGATCGAGCGCGCCGACGCCGACGAGGGCCGCACCTTCGACCGGCTCCGCGCCGCCTTCACGCCCGAGTTCGTCATGACGGCCCCGTCCCCCTCGGGCCCGGTCGAGTCCTGGGCCGACGAGAGCCTGGCCCTGGCCCGCGACGCCTATATCGACCCGGCCAGCGGCGACCCACTCCGCCCCGGCACGAAGCTGGGGGACGCCTACCAGGCCCGCCACCTCCCCGCCGCCGAGCGCCGGGTCTTGCTGGCGAGCGTCCGCCTGGCACGGCTCCTGAACGAGACGTTCGAACCTGCGCCCTGACTATGGTCCGGTCTCTGCGTCGGTCGTTGTGCGCACGCTCGATTGCGCAGCGTCGGTCGTCGAAAGCGGACAGCCGTGTCCCGACGGAGCTGCGCGTGGCACTATCCCACGCTTCGTCGTCAGTGAGTGGCCCGCTCCCAGCTTGAGGGCATTTCTCCGAGGAAAGCATTCAGGAAATGTCGGCAGTCGCCGACGTCGATCGCCTCGCCCTCTTCCTCGTTGTCATGGACCTGACGATTCCGGTCCTTCCGGACCCGATGAACATTGCGAAGTTCGTCGGAGCCGATCCTGTGCCGCGACGCGACCCGATCGATGATCTCCGTGATGGATCGGGGCTCGGGTTCGAGTCGCGCGGCCGTCCAGAACTGACGGAGCCCCGTTTCGAAATCGGCGAAGAGCCTGATCGCATAGGTATTGTTGAGATTGTCCAGGGCTTCGCCGATCCCGCTGAATTTCATGTCCGCCTCCAGGATGGTCGGGTCGCTTCGCGCCTGCACGACCAGCTTCCGCATCGCGAGGGCGGCGATGCGGTACTCGTGCTCGATCGCCTTGAGGCGTCGGAACCGGACGAGCGTCTCAAGCGGCATTCTGGGTCAGCCCTGCCAGGACTTCGGCGAAGGTCTCCTTCGTCAGCGGCCTGGCCGGTGCGTCACCGTCGCCGGGGACGGGCTCGTTGTCCGAGAGCTGGTCGTAGATGTTCCATCGCCCGAGATCGTAATAGAGGATGACTATATCATCGAGTGCCGGCATCAGATAAATGTCAACTCGTCCTTCCGAACTCGGAGTCGAGCGGCTGATCGGGTCGATGAGGATTCGCGTGAAATCCTTCTGGAGGAGCAGGCCCGGAGCCTGGTAAGGGCCGGTGATCGAATCCTTCATGGGCTTGTCGATGCGGCGGGTCGACCAGTCGAGCGACTTCGCCCAGGCCTCGACGTTGTCGACCAGGTCATTCAGCCGAGCGATCCAATCCGCGAGGATGGCATCGCGAGTCGTGTCGGGCACCGTGTGAGACATGGTCTCCTTTCCTCTCTGGAAGTCCAGTACGGCCGATTGTGAAACCTTAGGCTCGTCCGCCGGAGGCGTCAATCACGCGTCAGGTTGGTCATCGTCTTGAGATCATCAGCGGCCGAGGATTAACCGCATCGTGTGGGGCCCTGCTCCTCGTGGCACCCCCTGCGGTCGCCCATTGGGGTCCGGGTTGGTCGCCGAGTTCGTGTGCCAGGCGAGGCGGAGGACGTTGCCGTCACGCTCGTAGACGGCCCGCGTGAGCCCGTCCCAGCGATTCGCCGGGGCCGACCCGGGCGGCAGCGGGAACCGGATGTCCATCCCCTTCGGCGACGCCGCCGCGTCGAGCCGGAACGGACCCACCGGGCGACCACCGGAGTCGGCCACGTCGGCCGCGATCGAGAAGGTCATGGCCACGCCGTCGATGACCACCGTCTCGCGGGGCCCGGCGGGAACCTCGCGGCCCTCGACCTCGCGCGAGACGACCCGCCAGGTACCGTGGAGGTCGATCCGTTCGGCCAGGTTGGGACGTGCGAGGTGCAGTCCCGAGGCCGCGAGTGCGGCGAGAGTCGCGGCCGAAGCGGTCAGGCCGACGATGCGCGCCCGGGTCATCGGCCACTCCCCGTCGCGGCCGGGCGGAGAAGGGCCTCGCGCCGCGCGACCTCGGCGTAGAGGCTTTCGAGGGTCGGCTCGGGTTCGGTCGCCGCCCGGAACGCCGCGTAACCGGCCGCCACGAACGGGAGGCCGATCAGGTACGCCCAGCCCGGCAGCCGGATCAGGTGGGCGAACGGCACGGCGACGAGGACGCCCGTCCCCAGCCCCGCCGCGAACCGGCCGTAGAACCTCACCAGCGCCCGGACCATGCCGTCACGCCTCCGCGACCGACCGGGCCCGCACGACCGCCGGCCGACGACCGGCCCGGACCTCGGGGGACGGTCGGTCCCGGAGGGATTCGTCCGATCGGCCCCGAGATTGGTTGCCTCGGCTCGATCGACGACCGCTTCGGGCGATCGGCGTGCTTCAGCCGCCGAGGACTTCGGACTCGGTCAGCGGCGGCTCCGGAGACGGGGCGTGCCGGACCTTGGGCCGGTAGAGCATGCTGGCGACCACGATGATCGCCATCCCGATCCAGAAGAGCCACTCGGGCATCCTCAGGGGGACGCGGAAGGCCCAGGCGGGCACCTGCGCGTGCCAGGCGGGGACCTCGTCGGCCGGCGGGTTCAGGGCGTTGTGCAGCCCGCCGCCGATCAGCTTCAGGCCGATCCAGGCGACGAGATAGTACGCCCCCGTCGCCAGGCCGGCGAACCGGTCGAGCAGGACGAGGAAATATCCCGCCACGAACCGCATGGCGACGATCCCGAGGATGCCGCCGATGTAGACGATCAGCAGCTCCATCGACACGGGGAATTGCACGAGCGGGAGGGTGAAGACCAACTGCTGGCTGACCCGCGCGGGTAGGCCGCCGGCCATCGCGACCGCCGCCACGATCGAGTCGATCGAGAACGCGATGTCGGCCACCTCGACCCCGACCACCGTCGCCCAGAACCCCGAGCCGAACCGCGACCGCCCGCCCCCGCCTTCCTCGCCCTCGCCGAAGGCCAGGTGCGCGACCGCCAGGTACAGGAGGTAGACCCCGCCGACGACCTTGAACACCCAGTATTTGAGGAGCGTCGAGGCGAAGACGACCGCGATCAGGCGGAAGCCGAACGCCCCGATGATCCCGTACCGGAGCGCCCGCTTCTGCTGCTCGCGCGGCAGATGCCTGACCATCACCGCCAGCACCAGGGCGTTGTCCGCGCTCAGGAGCCCTTCGAGGAAGACGAGCGTCAGGATCGCCCCGGTGACGACGCCGTAATCCGCGAGACTCATGCCCCACATGCCGGGCGACTCCTCTCCGAGACGAAACCAGATGGGGCGGGACGCGATCGCGGCGGACGGCCCCGTAAGTCTTCGAGGCCGACCGCGCGGGATTGGCGATGTGTCAAGCTAACAAAGTCTTGCGAGCTTGACGACCCTCGTGTCAACCTGGGATCTCGCGGCGGGACGCCCGTCCCGCCCCCGCCGACCCCGGATCGTCGCGGCGGGTCGGGGCCGGACTGCACGTCACGGCCTCATGACCGAACCTGCGACGAGGAGGCCCGGACCATGAATCGCCCGCGATCGTCGGCGCTCGGCGTCCTCCTGGCCTCCGTCCTGGGGGCCTCGGCGGTCGCCCGCTCGCAGTCGCCGTCGCCTCCCGGACCCGCCCCGGTCGGGCCGAAGGCCAGGCCGGCCGCGGCCGACGACGAGCCGAGGATGCTCACGGCCGAGGAGTCGGCCCGACGCGGCAAGGGCTCGGCGTTCACGGGAGGGCCCGCCGCGGGCAAGTACGGCGAGACGGTCCCCTGGTCCGAGCTGCCCCCGTGGAAGCGGGCGAGCTTTTATGGGATCCGGTCGGTGGCGCAGACGGTCGTCTACGTCGTCGACTGCTCGGGTAGCATGGCCGACGACGGCCGGCTCGCCCGGGCCAAGATCGAGCTGCGCCGGAGCGTCGCCGACTTGCAGTTCCCCCAGCGATTCCTGGTGATCTTCTTCGACGACGAGCCGATCCCGATGCCCGGCGACGCCCTCCGCTCGGCCGACCTCGGGGCCAGGGACAGCCTCGCGGCCTGGCTCCGGACCGTCCAGCCCGGCGGGGGCACGGACCCCCGCGCCGCCCTGAGCATGGCCCTCGGCCTGAACCCCGACGCCGTCTATCTCCTCTCCGACGGCGCCTTCCCCGAGGGGACGGTCGAGGCCGTCGCCGCGAGGAACAAGCGGAAGATCCCGATCCACTGCATCGACCTCGCCGGGGGCACCGAGGGGGATGGGCTGAAGCGGATCGCCGGCGACTCCGGGGGCCAGTACGCCTCGCGGCCCTGAGCCCGCGGCCCCGGGGCCGCTCGCATCGCCCCGGGACCGCACGCCCTCGCGATCTCGATCTCGATCCCGGCCCGATCAGCGGGCGCGGGCCCGGTAGGTGTCGAGCCAGGTCTTGACGGCGGGGGGGCCGAGGTCGGCGAAGGCTGCATTGATCTTGGCCGCGTCCGGCGAGCCCGACTTCTCCAGTTCGATCCCGCGGGTGACCAGCCGCTCGGTCTCGCCGAGCCACTGGCCTGTCGTGAACCCGTTGGTCAGGGCCGAGTAATACCAGACCCGGGCGTCCCGCGCCGACGTCCCCTGGAGCTTCGCGAACGCCTCCTTCGCCTGGGCGAACTGGTTCTTCTTGTAGAGGTCCACCGCCTTAGCGAACTCGGCCTCGGCCTCCGGGGACGCCGAGCCGGCGTTGGACCCGTTCAATCCCGCCCCGGTCGCCGGCGCCGGGTCGGGCTTCGGCTTGCTCTCCGAGGGCTCCTGGACCTTCGTCCGGAGGGTGGCGACTTCGGTATTCAGGGCGGCGAGCGTCTTCTCGAAGCCCGAGTTCTGCGCGACGATGGCCTCGAGCCTCGCGGCCAGCTCGGCCTTCTCGGCGGTCGCCTTCTGGACCTTCTCCTCGATCCCCTTGAGGTCGGGGGCTCCGGCGGCGTCGACCCGCTTGGCCAGGTCGGCCACCTTCTCCTCGATCGGCTTGAGGTCGACGGCCGGCGCGGGCTCGGGCTTCGGGATCGCGGCGACCGACTTCTGGAGGTCATCCAGCCGCCTCGCCAGCCCGGCCACCTCGGCCCCGACCCTCTCGAACTGCGAGGCGAACCCGGCCGCCTCGGCCGGCTCGGGCTTGGCGTCCTTCGCCGCGGGCGAAGTGCCGGTCGTGGTGCCGGCGGGTGAGGCCGTCGGGGCCGCCGGCGCATCGGCCGGCGCGGGCTTCGGCAGGGTCGAGCCGACGCCGACGCCGATCCCGATCAGCCCGCCCCCGGCCAGCAGCGCCGTCAAGATCCCGCGGAAGGGGGACGGCCGGTACGGCCCGGCCGGGGTCGCCTTCGCCGGTGCGAGCGTCGCCACGCCTGCCGATCGGGGCGGGATCGCCGCGGCCGGGGCGACCGGCGGCAGGGACGCCTCCTGCGGCTCATCGCCCAGGGCTTCGAACGTCCCGGCCATGTCCCTGGCGTCGTGCGGCTCGTCCGTCAGGGACGCGAACGCCTCGTGCGGGTCGCCGTGGAGCGGGTCGTGGGGCGACTTGGATTCGCCGGCCTCGGATTCGGAACGGAGGTCGGAGAACAGGTCGTCGGGATCGAAGGGCTCGGAGATCGGATGCGGGTCATCCGGCTTGAGCGGATCGACGGGGTCGAACGGATCGTGGTGGCCCTGCGGGTCGGACATGGGTGTTGCATCCCGGTGGGGCCGAACGCCCGGATCGACGTGATCCAAACGTAGGGCCTGGCCTCGTTTGCCTTGCGTCCAACCTACTAGGAACGGGACCTGTTCTCAACACGATGGTCCGACCCCGGGCAAGATCGGGCGGAGTCCCCGCTTGGCCCGGCCGAGAGGGCCACCGGAAGGCGACTTCGCGTCCTCTGCCGGGCCTGTCCTCGGCCCCAACGGGCCTGTCCTCGGCCCCAATCTGGTGGTCACTGGCCGGCCGAGAGCGAACCCGAGGGGCTGCCCCGGATGGCCATCCCATCGGGCAGCGGCCGGGCCGCGACGAGGAAGCCGCGGGCGTGGAGGTCCTCGCGGAGGCGACGGTAGAGCGGGAAGCCCTCGGGGTAGATCCAGAGCGTGATCGTGGCCGACGACGGGTTGAGCCGGCGGATCGCGCGGGCGAAGACGCTCGCCGGCTGGCGGGTCGTCTCGTAGGTCTCGCCGCGGCGGTCCTGCTCGGGGACGATCTCCCAGCCTCGGAGGGCGTAGGAGACCTCGCGCGGGTCGAGGAGGTCGGACATCGACTCCGGGACGGTCGGGCCCATCTCGTACCGCATCGAGAACTCGCCGACCGGGCCGACGACCCCAGCCATCGGCCTGCCCCGGCCGCCGAGCCGCATCCGGATCCGGGCGTCGGTCTTGACCGCCTCGGAGAGCTTCTCCAGGTCGATGAACGCGACCCGGTCGCCCCGGACCTCGAAGTGGAATTCCTTGCCGTCGATCGGCTTCGCGACCGCCCCCTGGTCCATCAGCGGGCGGGCCTTGGCGCGGGGTGCCTGGGCCAGCGCGGCCACTTCGGCCTTGAGCCGGTCGACCTCCCATCGGGCGGCGGCGGCCCGGTTCGTCGCCCGCTCGATCCGCGCGGATGGGTCCTTCACCTGGTAAGCGAGCGCCTTGCCGGCCGAGGCATCGCGGGCCGCCTCCAGCGACGCCGCCCGGACGGCCGCCTCGGCCTCCGAGACCCGCGCCTCGGCCGCCGCCCGCTCGCGACGCGACGCCTCGACCGACGCCTCGGCCCGCGCGATCGCCCCGCGGTCGGGCTCGATCACCCTCGGGGGCGGGGCCGGGACGGCCGCGACGACGCGGGCCGGTATCTCGGCGACGGGGGGCGGCTCGGGGATCGAAACGGCCGGGGGGGTCGGCTGGGGAGCCGGGGTGCCCCGCCCGGTCCGACCTCCGGCGGTGATCCAGCCCAGCAGCCCGAGCGTGACGACGAGCCCCGCGAAGCTCCTCATCGGGGAACCCGGATGCCTTACCGCCCCATCCCGATCGGGCTTGGCCATCACCAGTTGTCCGTGGAAAAGAGCCGGAGGATGTCGCCGCCCGAGACGTTCACCGTCGTCGGCCAGTCGATCCCGGAGATCGCCAGCTGCCCCCGCGCGGTCGCGTACGTCTCGCGGCCGCCGGGCTCGATCACGAACCGGACCGAGGGGTCGAGCGCGACGCCGGGCGTGGCCTGCTCGCGCTGCCGGAGGATGGCGCGGAGCTGCGCGGTCAGGAACGGGTCCTTGGACCGGAGCATCGCCACGGTCACGCGATAGTCCCCGGGATGGACCACGACCCCCTTGGGCCCGCACGCCAGCACCAGCTCGATCGGTTTCGAGACCCGGCCGGGCCCGCCCCCCCCCGACGGCCCGGAGCCGGTCCCGTCGCCCGATTCGCGGCCCACGCCCGTCGCCTCGCCTGTCGAGCCGGGGGCACCGGGGGAGGGACCTGCTCCTCGCGATGCCCGCTCTCCCGGCCCATCACCGGCACGATCACCCCCGAGACCTCTCGCCGGCTCCCTCCCCAGTCCCTGGCCGACGCGACCGGGAGGGATCGATCCGCCTCCCCGGACCCGGGAATTGCCCGACGGGATCGTCCCGGCAGACCCTGGGTCTGCGGGCGGGCTCAGGTCCAACCCGACGGGTCGGCCGGGGTCGTCGGCCCGGAGCGCCCGGTCCCACACGGCCTTGCCGCCGAGCCGAGGATCGTCGGTTCTCGCCCCCCCTGAGGGCGTCCCTGCCGACCCGGGGGAGCCTCCGACTTCGGGGAGTCCGGAGCCGGTGCGCGGCCCCGACGGCGATCCCGGCGATGCAAGACCTCGGCCGGTTCGATCGTCCCGTCCATCGCCCGCGAGGCCGGAGCCAGTCCCTTCGACCGCATCGGGGAGGTCGACGCCACGGTTCCCGCGTCCGGGAATCCCGGACCAGCCCGTCCCGGTCCCCCCGCGCCCCGTGCCATCTCCGTCCGACCCGCCCGGCGACCTCGGCCAGACGAACGGGTTGTCGGACGCGGTGTGACCGGACTCGGCGGACTCCCCGGGCCGGATCGCGTCGGCCGGGGCGGGCGTGGCCGGGTCGTCTAGGCCGAGCGGGGGGGCGGAGCCGTCCCAGGTCGAGACCTGGTCGAGGTCGGGGACGTCGATCGCCCAGTCGGCGTCGGCCAGCTCGTAGCCGAAGGCGATGCCGAGCCGTTCGAGGCGGGTCCTGGCCTCGTAGTAGGAGCGGATCCCGTCGGGTCGGACGATGAAGAAGATGTAGGGGGTGATGTCCAGCCCGTCCGGGCCGGCCAGGCGCTGGATCCGGACGGCCTCGCGGGAGATGGAGGCGACGAACGGGCTCGACCCGCCCCGGTAGGATAGGCTGAGGTCGTCGAGGTCGAACCCGGGGCCGTTCGGGCGGAGCGCGACGCCCCCCTCGCGGCATTCGAGGACGATCGGCCGCTGCCAGGTCCCGTTCGGCCCCTTGTGGGGCAGGACGGCGTAGGCGGGCCGGGCCCGGTCGCGGTCGAGGGCCTTCTTGAGGGAGTCGCGGCGTCGGGCCAAGGCGTCGCGCTCCAGGGCGGCCAACTCGGCCTTGGACTCGACCCGGAGGGCCTCGGTCCGCCGGGCCTGAATCTGGCCGAGGGCGAGGGTCGAGGTCCGCTTCCATCGCTCGGACTCGGCCCGCGCCGATCGGGCCGCGGCGTCGAGCGCGGCGGCCCGGCCCCGGACCCGGTCGGCCTCTCGCCTCTGTTCGGCCTCGGCCGCCGCGAGCCTCGCCAGGATCGGCGGCGTCGGATCGACGGCCGACGGGGCCTCGGCGGGCGGGGCCGGGGGGGGCTCGACCGCCACCGCGGCCAGGGTCGCCGCGACCACCGCAGGGCCGCTGGCGACGACCGCCGGAGGCGGCTCCGGCCGGGGCCGCGACGCGACCCGCCGGTGGGCCGTAACCAGCGCGGCGAGGGTGCCCGCCACACAACCGGCGATCAGCGCGACCGCGAACAGCTCGGCGCCGATCGCTCGCCGAGGGCGATCCATCGTCCCGGCCTCCCGTGCCTCCCGACGCCCGATCCCGCCCGACGGTCCCGGAACCCGGGCCCGGCTCGGTCGGCGGGGCGTCCCGCACGGGAGTCTTATCGGATCGGCCGGGCGCCGGGCTTGACCCCCCGGCCCTGGCCTCGGGCTAGGACCGGGCCGGTATCGGCAGGCCCGACGGCGCGGGAGGCGTCGGCTGGGCGGGGTGTCCGGCCAGGGTACGCTCCGAGGCCCGGCGGACCAGCCCCGATGTCGACCGGCCGGCCACGAGCGGGATCAGGACGAGCCGGCCGCCGGCCGCCTCGACGACCTCGCGGCCGACCACCTCGTCGGGCCGATAGTCCCCGCCCTTGACCAGGACGTCGGGCCGGATCGCCTCAATCAGGGCGAGCGGCGTCTCCTCGTCGAAGAGGGTCACGGCGTCGACCGACTCCAGGGCCGCGACGAGCTCGGCGCGGTCGGCCTCGGCGTTGATCGGCCGTCCGGCCCCCTTGAGCCGGCGGACGCTCGCGTCGTCGTTCAGGCCGACGACGAGGAAGTCGCCGAGGGTCGCGGCCTCGCGCAGGAGCCGCGAGTGGCCGATGTGGAGCAGGTCGAAGCAGCCGTTGGTGAAGACGACCGACTGGCCGATCGCCCGGCGGCGCCCGACCTCGGCGGCGAGGTCGTCGCGGCCGTAGACCTTGCCCGCGGCCGAGGCCCGGTGCTCGATCAGGTCGCGGAGGATCTCCTCGCGCGAGAGCAGCGCGACGCCGATCTTCTCGACCTCCAGCCCCCCCGCGACGTTGCCCAGCGCGGCGGCCTCGTCGTAGTCGGCCCCGGCGGCGAGGCAGAGGCCGACGATCGACAGGACCATGTCCCCCGCGCCCGTGATGTCATACACCTGCCGCGCCCGGGTCGGGACCAGCTCGGACCGGCCGTCGGACCGGACCAGGGCCATCCCGTCGCGGTCCAGCGTCACGAGGACCGAGTCCATCCCGAGCCGCCGGACCAGGGTCCGGCCGGCCGCGATCGCGTCCTCGGGGCCAGCGATCGTGGTGCCGGTGGCGAGCCCGGCCTCGAGCCGGTTCGGGGTCATGCAGTGGACGCCGCGGTACTTGGCGTAGTCGCTCGACCGGATCGGGTCGGCGATCACTCGGACCCCGGCCGACCGGCAGGCGTCGATCAGGCGGCGGAGCAGGCTCGGGGTGCAGACCCCCTTGTCGTAGTCGGAGATCAGGACGACGTCGGCGGCGGCGATCGCGGGCGCGAGGCCGTCGACGATCGCCGACTCGGCCTCGGCGGGGATCGGCGTCCGGACCTCGTAGTCGACCCGGATCATCTGCTGCGGGTGCCGGTCCTGCGCCCGGCCGATGTACCGCTCCTTGAGGGTCGTCGGCCGGTCGGCCACGGTGACGACCGGGCCGTGATCGATGCCCATGTCGCCCAGGAGCTTGCGGACGAGGACCCCCTCGGGGTCGTCGCCGAGCCCGCCGACGAGCGTGACCTCGGCCCCGAGCGCCGCGAGCATCGTGGCGACGCTGGCGGCGCCGCCGAGGCGGTGCTCGCGATGGTCGGCCCTCAGCAGGGGGACCGGGGCCTCCTGGCTGATCCGCTCGGCGTATCCCCAGATGTAGCGGTCGAGGATCAGGTCGCCGACCACGAGCACGCGGGGCCGGCCCAGCGACTGGACGCGACGGATCAGGTCGTAGGCCATGCGTCGGTCCTCCTTGACCGCGGACGGGGGGGGCCGGGCGCGCCGGCGGGGCGGGCCCGGCCCCGGGTCGGTCCGGCCGGACAGCCTATCGGGTCGGCCCCGCACGTCAACCCGGCTTCGGCCGCCGCGACGGGTCGGGGGCAGATCTCAGCTCTTCTCGCCTTCTCGCTTGGCCTCGACCTCGGGGAACTTCCGGGTCTCGCCGTCGCGCTCCATCTCGCCCTGGAGCTTCATCTTGTCGCCGGTAACCTTGCCAGTGTACTTGATCGTGAACGTGTTGCCGTTGACCTCGCGGACGACCTGGAACTTCAGCGCTCCGTCCTTCTCGATCTTGCCCTCGCTGATGTCGGACTTGCCGCGCGGGCCTTCGATGTCGCCGGTGAGCTTCTCGCCGTCCTGCTTGAGCTTGAGGGTCTGCTTGATCTCCTCGTCCTGACCGGGCCGCTTCATGGTCCAGGTCCAGGTGCCGGCGGCGGAGACCGGCTTGTCCTCGGCCCGGACGGCCGAGACGAAGGGGGCGACCAGCCCGAAGGCCACGAGGCTCGCCAGGATCCGAGTGCGCGTCGTCATCCGTTGTCTCCCTGTTGTCGAGTTCTGGGACGACGGCCCGGGTCCCGCACCGACGCGGGCAAGGGGGGCCGCCCTCGCGTTCGAGTCTCCAATTAGGCGACGGATCGCGCGGAAATGCACCGAATTCCTCGGGACTCAGGCAATTCGGCGTTGGGTGCCATGCCTTGCTACGCCCTGGTGTTACGACATAATTCCGTTCCCCGTTCCCGATCCGCGACCGAACGACTAACTCTCTTGTGTCGGAACCATATGACACCAATTCAGTTGGAGAGTTCGTGCTAAAGTCTCGGATGTTGGCACGAGATTGGCACTTGGTGTACACCATGAGAATTCCTGCAACCCCTCCCCATTTCCTCGGCCTCGTCCGAGAAATGGCGTCCGACCCCTCGCGGCTCGTTGCCATCACCCGGCAGGTCGCTGGTCCCCTGATTTCGGGAAAATATCTGCACTGGGACAAACTCCGTTACTACCCCTGTCCTCCCGGCCTGAGCCTGGAAGAATGGTGGTTTGGAATCAAGACCCGGAGACGAGGTTCACAGATTCGATTGCTCGATAAGTCGGGAAGTCCGTTCACCTATTGCCTCGTTGACCCGATCCAAGAGTCTCTGCATGAGATGGATTTCATCGGAGGCGGCAATGTCCAGATGCCGGAGCAGATCCTGAACAAGGAGACAAAAAATAGCTACGTCGTCCGATCGTTGATTGAAGAGGCGTTCACTTCGAGTCAGCTCGAAGGGGCGGCATCCACCCGGAAGATCGCCAAGGAATTGATCAGGAAGGAGCGGGTGCCACGGGATCGTGGAGAGCGGATGATTCTCAACAATTTTCGCACGATGCAAAGGATTACCGAGTTCCGGAACGAGCCGTTTTCAAAGTCATTGATCTGTGAAATCCAGAGGTTGGTCACCGAGGATGCCCTCGATGACCCCAGCGGGGCCGGGCGATTCCGGAGGCATGACGAACATCGGGTGGTCGGCGATGAAGAGGGCCGGGTGTTCCACGAGCCGCCGGACGCGAACGAACTCGAGCACCGCATGGAGAAGCTGTGCGCGTTCGCGAACGACGCGGAAGGCGGGCCGTTCATCCATCCGGCCGTCAAATCAATGATCATTCATTTTTGGCTTGCGTACGATCATCCGTTTGTCGACGGCAATGGCAGGACCGCCAGGGCTTTATTCTACTGGTCGATGTTGAAGCACGGATATTGGCTATTCGAATTCCTGTCGATCTCGCATGTCATCTTGAGATCCTCGGTCGCCTACGGCAGGGCGTTCCTGCACACCGAGACCGACGAGAACGATTTAACATATTTCATTATTTATCATACATCGGTAATCAAGAGCGCTATTGGTGATTTGAATTCCTATATTGAGAGGCGATCGAGCGAGTTGAAGGGGCTGGAATCGGGGCTCCGGGGCTTGGTCTCGCTGAACTATCGCCAGAAGGAACTGATCCGCCATGCCTTGCGACATCCCGGCGTCCACTACACGGTCGAATCTCACAGGGCGAGCCACAATGTCTCCCGCCAGACGTCCAATAATGACCTCAACCAGTTGGAATCGAAGGGTTTGCTACGGCGAATGCGCGGGGAGAAGGAACACGCATTCGTCGCAACCGAGGATCTGGAGCGAAGGCTCAGAGATCGCGATTAGGGTCGTCCGCAATTGCGACGGCCACGGGACAGGCGTGTGTGGAGGTCCCGAATCGTGTCGCTTCGGAAGTGGCGAAACGACCATCACGGGCGATTGGGGTCGTTATGGTCCGCACTTCGCTGCCCGGTCGCGGGGGCGAGATCGTCAGCCCCTCCGGTATGTACCGTCTCGGCCCGCGATCGTCAGACCCGACGTTTTGACGAGTCGAGGCGGTTTGGAGTATCCTCGCGTCCGGACGTCCGACCGACGGTGGGCGACGGACGCCGGGGACCGGGCCGCCGGCCCGGCCGCTTCGAGGTCGCTCTCCTGGGCGAACCATGAGCGACGACACGCGGGAATCCCTCGACTACCTGTACGACCGGCTCGACTACGAACGGCTCGGGATGCCCCGGTCTCCGGCCGACCTCGGGCTCGGCCGGATGAGGCGGCTGCTCCGCGCCATGGGCGACCCCCAGGACGGGCTCCGGATCGTCCACGTCGCCGGGACCAAGGGGAAGGGGTCGACCGCCGCGATGATCGCCGCGGCCGCGGGGGCGGCGGGCCTGCGGGTCGGCCTGTTCACCTCGCCGCACCTGCACCGGCTGGAGGAACGGTTCCAGGTCGACGGCCGGGAGGCGACGGCCGCCGAGCTCGATGACCTGACCCGCTCCGTCCGCCCGTTCGTCGATCGGCTCGACCGCGACGACTCCCGGTTCCTCGGCTTCGGGGCCACCTTCTTCGAGATCACCACGGCGATGGGCCTGCTCCACTTCGCCCGTCGCGGGGCGGGCCTGGTCGTCCTGGAGGTCGGGATGGGGGGGCGGCTCGACTCGACCAACGCCGTCCGGCCGATCCTGAGCGTCCTGACCACGATCTCGTTCGACCACACGAGGCTGCTGGGCACGACCCTCGCCGCGATCGCCGCCGAGAAGGCCGGGATCGTCAAGCGGGGCCGACCCGTGATCTCCGGGGTCCGCGGCCCCGAGGCCCGCGCGGTCATCGAGGCGACGGCCCGGTCGCGACGGAGCCCGCTCCGCCGGATCGACGTCGACTTCGGCTATGACTACGAGCCCCCCGCGCCCCCGCTCTCGCGGCCGACGGCCGGTCGGGTCCGGGTCACGACCTGGCGGTCGGACTGGGGCGAGGTCGCCGTGCCCCTCCTGGGCGAGCACCAGGCGCTGAACGCCACGGTGGCCCTGGCCGCGCTCGACGCGCTCGGCGAGGCCGGAGTCGAGGTCGGGGCCGCCGCGGTCGCCCGGGGCTTCGCCGGGATGCGGTGGCCGGCCCGGACGGAGATCCTCGGCGAACGGCCGTGGGTGGTGGTCGACGGGGCCCACAACCCGGCCTCGGCCGCCGCGCTGGCGGAGACGCTCCGGACGTCGTTCCCCGAGGGCCCCAGGACGTTGCTCTTCGGCACGACCCGCGACAAGGATTGTCGGCAACAGCTGGAGGCGCTCCTGCCCGGTTTTGCTAGAGTCATCTGCACGCGATACGCGAACAACCCCCGCGCCTTGCCTCCCGACGACGTGGCCGAGATCGTCGCCGGCCTCGGCCATCCCCGCCCCCTGGTCGTCGACGGGGTGGCCTCGGCCCTGGACCTCGCCCGATCCCTGACCCCCCCCGACGGCCTGATCTGCGTGACCGGCTCCCTGTTCCTCGCCGCCGAGCTGCGGGCCCTGATCCTCGGCCTCGCCTCGGACCCCTCGGTGCCGGGTCGATCCCCGGCCGACCGCCCCGGACGGATGGACCCCCAGACGCCATGACGACCGTGACCTGGTACCTCCTCCCCGTCGGCGGCCTCTGCCTCGCCCTGGGAGTCTTCCGCGTCGCCGCCTGGGTCGACTCCCGGAGGCGGCAGCCCTGCCCGCACTGCGGCCGGAGGGCGGCCCGGACCGTCGTGTCCTTCCGCCCGGGCCTCGGCCAGATCCGGCCCGAGTCGCTCGTCTACGCATGCTCCGCCTGCGGCGGGGCAGTCCGGTACGCCCGGAGGCCGACCGGCCAGGAATACTGGGAGCCGATCGTCGCCGGGGACGGGACGTTGGGCGATGCGGCCGAAGCCGGATAGAGTCATGATGGGGCCGAGGTCGGCCGCTCCGGGAGATCCGACCCCCCGGCGACCCTGCGCCCGGCCCCGACCCAGGCCCGAGAGGCGATCGATGACCGGCAGATCCTGGCGACGGCTCGGGGCGATCTCGGGAGGCCTCGCGGTCGCGGCGGGGGCCTTCGGGGCGCACTCGCTGGAGACGACGCTCGACCCGAGGGGGATGGCCGTCTTCGAGACGGCGGCCCGTTACCAGATGTATCACGCCCTGGCCCTGATCGCCGTCGGGCTCCTGGCCGAGCGGGGCAGGCGGGTCGACCTGGCCGGCTGGTCCTTCGCGCTCGGGACGCTGCTGTTCTCCGGGAGCCTCTACGCCCTCGCCCTGGCCGGCGAGCGCCGGCTGGGCGCGATCACGCCGATCGGCGGGCTGGGATTCCTCGTCGGGTGGACCGCCTTGGCCTTCGGCGGGGACGATGGTAAAGATCGGGATGTCGTGTCGGGGGCCGGGGGCTGAGCATGCACACCTACTTCGTGACCGTGACGGCCGCCGACCGGGTCGGGATCGTCCACTCGGTCACCGGGACGATCCACGAGCAGGGCGGGAACATCGTCGAGCTCTCGCAGACGGTCATGCGCGACTTCTTCACGATCATCCTCTCGGTCGAGTTCCCCGAGCCGAGGAACACCCGGACCCTCTCGGCGGCCATTATCGCCAACGGCGGCCCGTTCAACCTGAACGTCGAGGTGATCGACGCCGAGGCGACCGGGCCGAGGCCCGCGACCCCTCACGGCGAGCGGTTCATCCTCACCGTCCTCGGCGAGGACCGGGCGGGGAACATCCACGGGATCTCGGGGCGGCTCGCCCACCTGGGGGTCAACATCGTCGACCTGCATGCCCGGACGGAGGACGGCCGGTTCTCGATGATCATGGAGGTCTTCCTCCCCCCCGCGCTCGGGCCCGGGGCGGTCCGCGAGGAGATCGAGCGGTTCGGCCGCGAGGTCGGCCTCGAGGCGTTCGTGCAGCACGAGAACATCTTCCTGGCCACCACCGAGCCGGGCCCGGTCCGGGTCGGCCCGCCGCCGTCGCGCGAAGGAGCCGCCGTTGTACCGCACTGAGGACGTCCTGGCCACGCTCGGCATGGTCCGGCAGCACAAGCTGGACGTCCGGACCGTCACGATGGGCATCGACCTCCAGCCGTGCGCCTCGCCCGACCTGAAGACCCTGGTCGACCAGATCCGGTCCCGGATCGTCCGGTACGCCGGCCGGCTCCGCGCCGTCTGCCGCGAGGTCGAGGCCCGGTACGGGATCCCGATCGTCAACCGGCGGATCGCCGTCAGCCCGATCGCCTCGGTCGCCGCCGCGCACACGGCCGAGGGGTACATGGCCGTCGCCCGGACGCTCGACGCGGTTGCCTCCGAGGTCGAGGTCGACCTCGTCGGCGGCTTCACCGCGTTGGTCCAGAAGGGCTGGACCGACGGGGACCGCCGCCTGATCGCGATCCTGCCCGAGGTCCTCTCGACGACGAAGCGGGTCTGCGCCTCGGTCAACGTCGGGACGACGGCGGCCGGGATCAACATGGACGCGATCCTGGCGATCGGCCACGTCCTCAAGGACACGGCCGAGCGGACGCGGGACCACGACGGGTTCGGCTGCGCCAAGCTCGTGATCTTCGCCAACGCCCCGACCGACAACCCATTCATGGCCGGCGCCTTCCACGGGGTCGGCGAGCCCGACTGCGTGATCAACATCGGCGTGAGCGGCCCGGGGGTCGTCAAGGCGGCCGTCGAGGATCTCGTCCGCCACGCGCCGGACGTGACGCTCGGCGAGATCGCCGAGGAGATCAAGAGCACGGCCTTCCGGGTCACCCGAGTCGGCGAGCTGATCGGCCGCGAGGTCGCCGCGCGGCTGGGGGTCGCCTTCGGGATCGTCGACCTCTCGCTCGCCCCGACGCCCCAGGTCGGGGACAGCGTCGGCGAGATCCTCCAGGCGATGGGCGTCGCCCGGCTCGGCGCGCCCGGGTCGACCGCCGCCCTGGCCCTCCTGAACGACGCGGTCAAGAAGGGCGGCAGCTTCGCCTCGTCGTCCGTCGGCGGACTCTCGGGTGCCTTCGTCGCCGTCAGCGAGGACTCGGCGCTGGCCGAGGCGGTCGAGCGCGGCGACCTGACCCTGGCCAAGCTCGAGGCGATGACGGCCGTCTGCTCGGTCGGCCTCGACATGATCGCCGTCCCGGGCGACACCGACGCCGAGACCCTCGCGGCCCTGATCGCCGACGAGGCGGCCATCGGCGTCATCAACCACAAGACCACGGCCTCGCGGATCATCCCCGTCCCCGGCAAGGGGCCCGGCGACCGCGCCGTGTTCGGCGGCCTGTTCGGGGAGATGGTCATCCTGCCGATCCACGCGGCCGGCGGGTCGACGGCCTTCGTCCACCACGGCGGGCGCATCCCCGCCCCCCTGTCCAGCCTGCGGAACTGATCGTCCCGACCCGACCCGGGCTGCCGGGGCCGTCGGCCGGCCCCGAACAGCCCTCCCTCGGCAGCTCGATTACTCGGTCGTCCACATCGCCTTGACCTCCTCGCCCGTCTTCGTGAGGTGGACCTTGTCATCCACCTGCGCGACGAGCGAGGCCGGGATGTAGTGGTGCTGGCCGTCGGGCGAGTCGTTCTTGGTCAGCTTGATCCGGTTGCCCTCGACGTGGTCGACCTTGCCGACCTTGCCGCCCCTCGAACAGACCACGTCCATGTGCTCCTTGATTTGGCCGGTCCCCGATGCGGTGCTCATCGATCGCTCCTCTGGCTGCGGTGATCCCGGGCGGAACAGGCCCGTTCATTGCAACAGGCATGCCGACCGCCGCGTTCAGGTCGCCTCGACCTGGGCGAGCAGGTCGCGGGTCGACGGCTCGCGCGGGGCCCCGAAGATCTGGTCGGGGGGGCCGGATTCGACGACGAGGCCGTCGCCGAGGACGTGGACGGTGGTTGCCACCTGGCGGGCGAACCGCATGGCGTGGGTGACGACGACCATCGTCAGGCCGTCGCGGGCGAGGTCGGCCAGGACGGCGAGAACCTCGGCGGTCATGCGCGGGTCGAGGGCGCTGGTCGGCTCGTCGAAGAGCATGACGCGCGGCTCCATCGCCAGGGCCCGGGCGATCGCCACCCGCTGCTGCTGGCCCCCGGAGAGCCGTCGCGGACGGTCCCCCATCCGGTCGCGGAGCCCGACCCGGTCGAGGAGCCGCGCGGCCCTCGCCTCGGCCTCGGGGCGGGCCATCCCCAGGACGTGGATCGGCCCCTCGGTCACGTTCTCCAGGACGGTCCGGTGCGGGAACAGGTGATAGTCCTGGAAGACCATGCCGACCCGCCGGCAGACGGCCCGATGGGTCGCCTCGCGCGTTCGGGGGGCGTCGCCCGCGTCGAGCCGGAGGCCGTCGACGAGGATCGTCCCGCCGTGGAACGCCTCCAGCCCATTCAGGCACCGCAGGAGCGTGCTCTTGCCCGACCCCGACGGGCCGATGATCGCCGCGACCTCGCCCCGCGCCACGTCGAGCGAGAGCCCGCGCAGGACCTCGGACCGGCCGTGCCGCTTGATCAGCCCTCGGACCTCGATCATGAGAGGGCCCTCCCTTCGTCGGTCCCGACCCCCTCGACCCCTTCGGCATCGAGCCGACGCTCGACCCACCGCGAGAACCAGGCCAGCGGCAGGCTCATCGCCAGGTAGAGCGCCGCCGTCGCCACCCCGAACTCGACCACCCCCCCGACGCTGTTCGAGAGGATCGCATATCGCCGCGTCAGCTCGGTCAGGGTGAGCACCGAGCAGACGGACGTATCCTTGAACAGCGCGATGAAGTCGCTCGTCACCGGCGGGATGACGATCCGGACCGCCTGCGGGACGATCACCCGCCGCAGGGCCAGCCGCCGCGACATCCCGAGCGCCAGGGCCGCCTCCATCTGCCCGCGCGGGATCGCCTGGAGCCCGGCCCGGTAGATCTCGGCCTCATAAGCCGCATAGTTCATCGCCAGCCCCGCGATCCCGGCCTCCCACGGCCCGAGCCGCAGGCCCCATTCGGGCAGAACGTAATACAGGACGAAGAGCTGGAGCATCAGCGGCGTCCCGCGGATGACCTCGACGTAGACCCCGAGCGGCCGGGCGACCCAGCCCGGTCCGTACAGCCGGCCGACCGCAATCAGCAGACCCGCCGCGATGGCCAGCGGCATCGAGGCGACCGAGAGCACGACCGTCGTCGCGGCCGAGAGCAGGAGCGCCGGGAAGAACGACCGGAGCAGGCCGAGGTCGAACCAGCGTCGACGCACTTGAGACTCGACCGGGGACGCCCCGGTCCAACCCCGGAGGGTCTCCTGGGCCTCGTTCCAGACGCCGTACTTCTCATAGAGGGCCCGGAGCCCGCCGGATTCGAGGAGGCGGCCGATGGCCGCGTCGATCGCGTCGCGGAGCGGCTCGTCCCCCTTGCGGAGGTACATCACGTAATAGCCCGACCCCTCGGGCGGGCCGGCGAGGCCGAGCGAGGCGAACTCGGGCTGGCGGGCGTAGTGTTCGGCCGCTGGCCGGTCCTGGAGCGTCGCGTCGATCTGCCCGGCCCGGACCTTGATCATCGCGCTGGTCGCGCCGTCGAACGGGATGATCCGGACGAGCCTCGGGTCGAATCGCTGGGCATACGCATCCCCGGCCGAGCCCGAGAGGACCCCGACCTCCCACGGGCCGCCGCCCGGCCTGGGCATCGCCAGGTCGGCGATCGACCGGATCGGCCCTCCCGGTCTCGTCATCAGCCGGAGCTGGTAGACGTAATACGGCCGGGTCGCCAGAAACTCGCGGGCCCGGCGCTCGGTCAGCTCGTAGCCGTTGACGACGACGTCGACCTCGCCGCGGCCGAGCACCTGGAGCAGCCGCTCCCAGAGCGCCTGCTGGAAGACCGGGGCGGCCCCCAGCTCGCGGCCGATCGCCGCCATCAGCTCGACCTCGAAGCCGATCCGGTCGTGGGGCGGATTGCGGTCGATGTAGATATAAGGCGCGCCCCCTTCCTCATCCGACCCGTACACGAGCCGGCCCGAGGCGCGGACCCGGGCCAGCGCATCGACGTCGGCGGCAAAGATCGCGGGGCAGGGGAGGGCGGCCGGCGCGAGCAGCGCGGCCAGCAGGGCGGGTGCGAGGGGGATTCGCCAGGCAGGGGAGGTCGCGGACGGGGCTCCGGCGTCTTCTTCCATCAAGAGACCTCTTTCTTCTCGGATCTCGATCGCAGGGCGGAATCAGGCGAACATGTCGTCGACGGGCATCGACCAGCCGGGGACCGCCGGCTCGGCCTCGGCCGACTCACCGCGATGGTAGACCGTGACGACCCCCGGAGTGTTCGCGCGATGGACGCGGACGACATCGTCGGAGAGCAGATCGACGTCCCAGACCACGAGCGTCCCGGCGGCGAAATAGTCGCGGCGCTTCTCGGCCAGTGAGATCTCGGCGGCCGGGCCGTAGTCGCCCCGGCTGCGGACCTCGGCGGCGAACGCCGGGGCACCGTCGTAAAAATCCATCGACGGCGGGTCGCCGAAGTAGTACGCCGCGTCGGGGCTGAAGGACCCTCGACCCGGGAGGTCGACCCGGAATGCCTTGTTGTCGGAGACCGGCCAGCCGACCTTCGTCCTGCGGCGATGCTCCAGCAGCGACGCGAAGATCAGGTCGCCCGCCCAGCCGGGAAGCCCTCCCGTCGGCGACATGGTGACGACCTCCCCGCCGACGACCTCGGCCTTCCCATCAACCCGGTCCAGGTCGTCGGTCGTCTCCCGGGTCTTGGTGTTCATGGTCGCGCGAGCCTCAGGAATTCCGGCCGACATCCGTCGCGTTCGGGATCGGAATGGGATCGAATCGCGGTCATTCCCTGTCGAACAGGTCGTTGACGGGCATGGTCCAGCCGGGGACGGCCGGCTCGGCCTCGGCGTGCTGGCCGCGCCGGTAGACGGTCGGGGGATCGGGAGAGTCGGCCCGGTAGACGCGGACGACGTCCTCCCCCAGCAGGTCGACGTCCCAGACCACGAGCGTCCCGGCGGCGAAGTAGTCGGCCCGCTTCGAGGCCATCGCGCGCTCGGCGGCCGGGCCGTAGTCGCGCTGGCTCCGGACCTCGGCGGCGAACTGAGGGGCACCCTCGATGAATTTCATCCCCGAACGGGGTCGGATGTAGTACGAGGCGTCGGGGCTGAACGACTCGCGATCGGGAAGGTCGACGCGGAAGGCGACGTTGTCCGTCGCCGCCCGGCCGACCCCGGTGAGACGGGCGTGGTCGCGGAGCGAGGCGAAGATCTCGCCGGCCGCATAGTTCGGGTCTTCGCCCGTCGGCGACATGGGCACGACCTCCCCGCCGACGATCTCGGCCTTACCGTCGACCCGATACAGGTCGTCAATCGTGGCTCGCGTCTTCAGGCCCATGGTCGGTCGGCCCTCGTCGGAAACCGAGGTACAGCGATTCGAGGGGACACGCCTTGCCATCTTATCAGTCACGATCGAACAGGTCGTCGACGGGCATGGTCCAGCCGGGGACGGCGGGCTCGGCCTCGGCGTGCTGGCCGCGCCGGTAGACGGTCGGGGCATCGGGAGAGTCGGCCCGGTAGACGCGGACGACGTCCTCGCCCAGCAGGTCGACGTCCCAGACCGCGAGCGTCCCGGCGGCGAAGTAGTCGGCCCGCTTCGAGGCCATCGCGCGCTCGGCGGCCGGGCCGTAGTCGCCTTTGCTGCGGACCTCGGCGGCGAAGGCCGGGGCACCGTCGTAGTAGTCCATCCCGACCCTGGGCCCGAGGTAGAGGGCGGCGTCGGGAGAGAACGTGTCGCGGTTCGGCAGGTCGACGCGGAAGGCCTTGTTGTCGCCGACGGCGCGGCCCCGACCGGTCCGTCGGGCGTGGGACCGGAGCGAGACCAGGATCTCGTCGCCGGCATAGCCCGGGTCGATCCCCGTCGGCGACATGGGCACGACCTCCCCGCCGACGATCTCGGCCTTGCCCTCGACCCGGTCCAGGTCGGCGATCGTCGCGCGCGTCTTCGTCCCCATGGGCGGGCCCCCGGTCTCGTGCCCGATCAACCCGAGCGGTCGGATCTCGACCGTCGCCGCCTGACCCGGCGGAACCGGCGGCGGACCTGCCGCGAGATCCGCGCGTGGTGCAGCCGCGTCAGCTTGCCGATCAGGAAGGTGTTGCCCCGCCAGTGGACCCGCCGGTCGAACAGGGCGTCGAACCAGAGCGGCAGGAGGAACAGGTCCTTCAGCGGGCTGAGCAGCAGGTACTTGAGCTTCGGGGCCGAGCCGCGGAGCCGGATCGCGTGCACGGCGTCGCGGGCGATCCCCAGGGAGACCAGGCCCACCAGGCCGAACCAGCCGAGGTTCGACTCGCCGACCAGGGCCCAGACCACCCCCAGCGCCGCCAGGTTGGCGGTCGGCTCGATCAGGAAGGTCGGCAGGGCGAGCCGGCGGCGGATCTTGTACCACCGCGAGTGCCGGTTGAGGAACCACTTGCTCGACCGGTCGTGGTTCACGTTCTCGATGACGTGGTGGCTCAGGACCACCGAGTAGCCGGCCTTGCGGATCCGGACGCCGAGCACCTGGTCCTCGGCCAGCAGGTTGCGGACCCCCGCCAGGCCGCCGGCCGCCTCCATCGCCTGGACCGGCATGAGCATCGACTTGCCGACGACGCAGGTGATCCCCAGCGCCGCGGCCGAGGTCACGCCTCCCGCGATGAAGCCGTTCAGGTGCAGGTTCTCCAGCGCCGCACCGAAGTGCTCCTCGCCGACCCCGGTGAACAGGTTCGAGACCAGGCCGACCCCCGGGTCGGCCAGGTAGCACGCCGTCTCGCGGAGGTAATTCGGCCGGACCCGGACGTTGGAGTCGCTGATTAGGACGGTCTGGTGCCGCCGGTGGGGCCAGATCGCCGCGAGGTTCTCGACCTTCGGGTTCAGGCCGAACGACGGGGCCCCGACCACCAGCCGGGCTTCCCGCCCGGGGAACTCGGCGATCAGGCGCTCGACGATCGGGATGGCCGGGTCGTCGAAGTCGGCGACGCCGAAGAGGAGCTGGAACTCGGGGTAGTCGAGCCGGAAGAAGCTCCGGAGGTTCTCCTCCAGGCCGTCGTCCATCCCTTTGAGGGGCTTGAGGATCGTGATCGGCGGCGTGTGGTCGGGCATCCCCGGCCGGCGTCTCGTGACCCAGAGGAGCGTCGCGAGCGAGAACAGCGTGGTCGCGACGGCGAACGCCGCGGTGAGGCCGAGGATCAGGTCGCCGTGCCAGCCTGTCATGCCGGGGCGCGCTCCTGAGTGGGACTGGGTGGGAGGTCGGCCGTCGGGGAGCGTCCCCCGGGGCCCGGCGGGACGGTCGGGAGGTCGAGTGGGTCAGCGGCCTTCGGGCCGCATCCGCAGGACCATCTCGCCCTGGCAGCATGGGCAGATCTGGGGATAGCGTACACTGATCGTGCAGATCTCACAATAATACTCGGGCGTCCGCAGCTTGCCCTCCTCCTCGACCCGGAACGTCACGACCTGGAGATAGGGGACCCCCGCGAACCGTCGCCCGACGACCTCGGCCCGCCGATCGCGCAACCTCTTGTCCAGGAAGAGCGCCCGGCTCGCCTCGTCGGAGACGATCGGCACGATCTCGCCCCCGACGGCCTCGACCGCCACCTGCCCCTCGATCGGCCCGGGGTCGGCCTCGATCCCGCGCCGCCTGAGGGCGTCGGCCAGGCCCACGACCTTGCCCGCGACCGTCACCGTCGTCGGCTTCGGCGGCTTCGTCGCGGGATCGGCCGCGCCGGCCGTGGTGAAGAAGAGCCAGGCGACGAGCGTCGAGGATAGGGGCATCGCGAGCATCCGGGGCCGGGCCGAGGTCGGGGAGGGGACGTCCCCCTCATCGTAGCGGCCGGGCCGTCGCGGGACAGGTCCAATCGCGGGACGAGTCCCCGTGACGGCGAGGGCGGGCCCCGCTACGATACCCGTTGAGGCAGGATCACCACATCGAGACGAGCGAGGCCAGCCCATGCCCGACCATGCGACACCGCGACTCCTCGCGCCGGCCGCGATCGCCCTGGCGATGGTCGCCTGGGCGCTCGTCGACGCCCCGGCCCAGGAGCCGGCCCCCGACCCGACGGCCGCCGCGCGTCGGAAGCTCGTCCAGCAGCACATGGTCGAGCGCGGGATCAAGGACCCGAGGGTCCTGGAGGCCTTCCGGACCGTCCCCCGCCACAGGTTCCTCCCCCCCGAGAACCGTCGGCTCGCCTACGACGACGAGTCGATCCCGATCGGCGAGGGCCAGACGAGCACCCCGCCGTTCGACATGGCCTTCATGACCGAGGCCCTGGAGCCGAAGCCGACCGACAAGGTCTACGAGGTCGGCACCGGCAGCGGCTACCAGGCGTCGATCCTCGGCCAGCTCGTGAAGGACGTCTACTCGGTCGAGATCCACCGACCGCTCGGCGAGCGGGCCGCCCAGGTCATCCGGGAACTCGGCTACACGAATGTCCATACCCGGGTCGGCGACGGCTACGAAGGGTGGCCCGAGGCCGCGCCGTTCGACGCGATCATCGTCACGTGTGCCCCGACCAGGGTCCCGCCGCCGCTCGTCGCCCAGCTCAAGGAGGGGGGCCGGCTGGTCATCCCGATCGGGGGCCGGTTCGACCAGGTCGTCCACCTGATGATCAAGAAGGACGGCCAGCTCATCGACCGCCAGCTCCGGCCGACGCTCTTCGTCCCGATGACCGGCAAGGCCCAGCGCGAGGCGAAGCAGGGGAAGGGCCAGCCGTGACGGACGTCGCGACGGATCGACGATCGGCGGGCGGGCGTTGCGCGATCGCGATCGGGATGATCGCCCTGGCGCTCGCCCTGGCTGCGGGCACCGCCCGGGCCCAGGAAGACGACGGGATCGAGCGGCCTCCGCCGCCCAGGCTCGACCGGCTCGATGTCGACGCCAACGGCGACGGCGTGCCCGACGGCTGGTACAACCTCCGCGACGCGAGCTGGATCGAGGGGGGCGTCGGCAAGCCGGGGACGCGCTGCCTCCGGTTCGCGAACACCCGGCCGGGCCGGCCCGCCCGGGCGAGCCGGGCGTTCGGACTCGACGGACGGACCACCTCGGCGATCGTCGTCGGCCTCTGGGTCCGCGCCGAGGGGATCGGGCCCGGCCAGCGGCTCGGCGACGACCCCGCGCTCGTCATCGACTTCCTCGGCGACAAGCTCCGCGCCGTCCGCCGAGGCTCGATGGGCCCGTGGACCAAGACGATCGGCCCGAGGTGGACCCACGTCGCCAAGCGGATGGCGATCCCCCCCACGACCCGAGACGCCATCCTCTCCACCGGCCTGATCGGCGCGACGGGCGTGCTCGAGGTCGACGACCTGACGATCGACCTGATCCCGGTCGGGGCCGAGTCGAATCCGAGCCTCGTGACCAATGGCGACTTCGAGCTGGGCGACCCCGCGCCCGCCGGCTGGATCGCCGAGAACGGGACGAGGCGGGCCTTCCCCGGCCACCGGTCTCAGGCCGCCGTCGAGCTGACCCGAGCGGGGTCTCGGCTCCTGACCGGGATCGGCACGCCGGTCGACGGACTGGTCTCGCTCCGGGTCTCGCTCAACGCCCGGGGCCGCGACCTCCGCGGGGCCGACGCCTCGACCGGGGGGATCTTCTTCCTCGACGACGACGGTCGGACCTTGCCCGGCCCGACCGGGTCGGTCCCCCTCTTCCGGTTCGGCGGCAACGGCGACTGGGCCGCCGAGGAGGTCCTGGTCACGGTGCCCGCCGGGGCCACCCGCGCGGTCCTCCAGTTCGAGAAGACCAACGGCTCGGGCAGCCTCCTGCTCGACGACGTGGCCGTCACCTCCAACCCGCGCCCCGACCCCGCGTCGTGGCGGCCCTATCGCGTCGAGACCGACAAGGCGGGCTGGCTCCCGATCGAGCCGTCGAAAGGGATCGAGCCGGGCTCGGCGCTCGACGCCTCGGCGCTGCTCGACGCCCCGGCGGGGAAGCATGGGTTCGTCGGGGTCAAGGGGGGGCGGCTGGCCTTCTCCCCGACCGATCCCAAGGGGTCGCGGGCCCGGTTCTTCGGAGTCCAGCTCCTGCCTCCGACCCCGTTCCTCGAGCCCGACCGGGCCGACGCCCTGGCCGACCATCTGGCGCGGTCCGGGGTGAATCTCGCGCGGATCGGCGACCTCGACTCGGCGTTCGGGCCGGCCCGGAGCCTGTTCGACGACACGAGGGAGGACACCCGCGAGTTCGACCCGATCTCGCTCGGCCGGCTCGACCACACGATCGCCGCCCTCAAGAAGCGCGGGATTTATGTCGCCCTGGAGATCCAGTCGGCCCGCCGGTTCCGGCCCGAGGATGATGTGCCCAACGTCGAAGCGCTGCCGGTCGGCGGCGGCCCGGCCGCGCTCTTCGATCCCAAACTGCGCGCGGCGACGCTCCGCGCGGCCGACGCCCTGCTCGGCCATGTGAACCCCGAGACCGGGCTGGCCCTGAAGGACGACCCCGCGCTCGCCTGGGTGACGCTCTTCGGCGAGGTCACGCTCTTCGACCTGATCGACGACCCCAATGCCCTGCCGGCCAACCTCGCCTCCGCGCTGAAGGCCCGGGGCCAGGGGCGGCCGGGCTGGCGGGCGGTCGAGTCGGCCACGCTCAAGGACCTGGCCGACGGCCTCCGGTCGCGCGGCGTCCGCGTCCCGGTCGCCGGTGTCTCGCACTGGAGGCGCGAGGCCGACTTCGCCCAGGCGTGCGCCTCGACCGGGCTGGACCTGATCGACGATCGGCTCTTCTGGACGCCCCCGACGTTCCTCGCGCCGGGGCATCGGTCGCTCGTCTGGAGCCGGGACGGCGGCCTGCTCGCCGGCGCGGGCAAGAAGCGCAAGGGCGACCGGCCCTACGTCGTCGGCCAGTGGTGCGACCAGACCTTCGGTGGCTGGGCCCTCCCGTACGAGGGGGCCGACCTGATGCTCGCCTCGGTCACGGCGGCGGCCGAGGACTGGGACGCCCTGGTCCGCCGCGGCGTCTTCATCAACCCCGATCCCTGGGGCGTCTCGGCCCCCGGCACCGGCGGAGGCGACGACCTGTACGCCCTCCCGGAAGTCCTGAACGCGATCCCCCCCGTCTACGCCCTCCTTCCCCATGCCGCCTCGGTCCTGCTCCGCGACCGCCCCGAGTCCGACCGCGACCGGCCGGCGAACCACCGGGGCGTCCGCCCTCCCGCCCCCGGGATCCCGGGGTGGGACGCCCGGCGGGGTCGGCTGGCGATCGAGACGCCGCACACGGTCGCCCTCGCCGGCTGGCCCGGAGGGCAGCCCGCCCGGTCCGACGCCCTGTCGGTCGAGGTCGAGTCCGAGTCCGCCGTCGTCGCCGCCACGTCTCTCGGCCGCGAACCGATCTCCGGGGCGAGGCGCCTGCTGGTGACGGCCGTCGCGCGGGTCGAGCCGACCGGCCTGGCCTACCTCGACGAGTGGCGCCGGGAGGTGGCCGACATCGGCCGCCCACCGCTCCTCGCCGAACCCGTCCGTGCCCGGGTGGCCTGGCGACGCAAGGGGAATATCCAGGCCTACGCCCTCGGCCCCGACGGCCGACGGGCCGGCCCGGGCATCCTTGAAAAGACCGCCGACGGGGCACGGCTGATCATCGACGGCCGATCGGCCGTGATGCACTGGGAACTGGTGGCGGAATGAGGGAGGGGAGGATGAACCGCAGATGTCGCAGATAGACGCAGATAAATACAGGTCATTCTGAAATCTATTTTTATCTGCGTCCATCTGCGAAATCTGCGGTTCATTCGATTTTCAGGGGGACAGGCGTGGTCACGCCAGGCCCAGTGCCGTTAGGACGGATCCGGGATCGGTGAGGTCCGCCACATAAGCGGCGTCCCCGGTCCAGTCGCCGGCCGGCCGTCGGTGGCCGACGGCGACCACTCGGAGGCCCGCGGCGCCTGCCGACTCGATCCCGCTCGGAGAGTCCTCGACCGCGACGGCCCGCGAGGCGGGGATGCCGAGCTTCTTGAGGGCGGCCTTGTAGCCGTCGGGCGCGGGCTTGAAGGCCGAGACGTCCTCCTTGGCGACGATGACCTCGAAGGCGTCGGCCAGGCCCGCCGAGGCGAGGACGATCTCGACGTTGCGCCGGCGGGTCGTGGTCACGATCCCGACCCGGATCCCGTCCGACCGGAGCCCGCGCACCAGCGCGACGACACCGGGATAGATCCTCGGGCCGTCGGCCAGCAAGGCCTCGGCCAGCCCTTCCTTGAGCCGGATCCACCCCTCGACGTCAGCCCCCTCGACCTTCCGCCGCGCGAACAGCTCGACGAGGAAGGCGCGGTCGTCGACCTCGGCCGCCCGCGCGGCCGCGGCGTCGGACAGCTCGTAGCCGGACCGGGCCAGGGTCCGCTGCCAGGCGGCGACGTGGATGTTCTCGGTGTCGGCGATCACGCCGTCGAAGTCGAACAGGACCGCCTCCGGTCGCCTCGGACTCGCCGTCATACCCGGCGCTCCAGGGCGGCGACCGTCCGGGCCATCAGGTCGCGGATCTCGTGCTGAATGGCCAGGTTCTCCTCGGCGATCTCCAGGGTCCGGCGGTGGATCTCCGGCGACACGCGCGGCCGCGTCAGGCTCTCGTCCACGTCGGGCATGCCCCGCGCCTGTACCCGCATCGCCCGCTTCTGGAGCGCGAGTGTATCGACCAGGATGCCGACGAAGAGGATCGGAATGGCCATCGACAACGGGAGGATGAGCCTCTCCGTGATATTCATCGTGGGCGATCCTCGCGTCGAGAGAGAGAGGGGGCGCGGCCCTGTCGCGCGGCGTCGCGCGGGCCGGATCGTTCCATTATGGTTTGACGCGTCTGCGTCGTCAAATCGTTGACTTCGCCCCGGGCGCCGCCTATGGTTGCGTCTTCCCGACGTGGCCGTGCCCGGCCCATCCCTTCGGGAGACACCACGACCCGTCCAGCCAGCCCGCCCAGGGGAGACGCACGCCGATGGCCCGTCCCGTCACGCTGTTCACCGGCCAGTGGGCCGACCTGTCCCTCGAGGTGATCTGCCAGAAGGCCAGCCAGTGGGGCTACGACGGGATCGAGCTCCCCTGCTGGGGCGACCACTTCAACGTCCAGAAGGCCCTCAAGGACGACAACTATTGCAAGGGGCGGCACGAGCTGCTCGCCAAGTACGGCCTGAAGTGCTGGGCGATCTCGAACCACCTGGTCGGCCAGCTCGTCCTCGACGTCCTCGACGCCAGGACCGACGACTGGGTCCCCGCCGAGATTCGCGGCGACTCGGCGAAGAAGCAGGCCTGGGCCGTCCAGGAGATGAAGGACACCGCTCGGGCCGCGGCCAAGCTCGGGGTGGAGGTCGTCAACGGGTTCACCGGGTCGTCGATCTGGCACCTCCTCTACTCGTTCCCGCCCGTGCCCGACGCCACGATCGCCGACGGCTTCAAGCTCCTGGCCGAGCGGTGGAACCCGATCCTCGACGTGTTCCAGGAGGTCGGCGTCAGGTTCGCGCTGGAGGTCCACCCGACCGAGATCGCCTTCGACCTCTACTCGGCGAAGACGGCGCTGGAGGCGATGGGGCATCGCCCCGAGTTCGGCTTCAACTTCGACCCGAGCCACCTGCTCTGGCAGTTCGTCGACCCGGTGGCGTTCCTCCGCGAGTTCCCCGACCGGATCTACCACGTCCACGTCAAGGACGCCGCCCGGACCCTCGACGGCAAGGCCGGCATCCTCGGCTCGCACCTGAGCTTCGGCGACCCCCGTCGCGGTTGGGACTTCCGCTCCCCGGGCCGCGGGCAGGTCAACTTCGAAGAGATCGCCCGGGCGCTCAACGCGATCCACTACGATGGGCCGCTCTCGGTCGAGTGGGAAGATCCCGGCATGGACCGCGAGTTCGGCGCGGCGGAGGCCGCCGCATTCACCAAACGGACGCTGGGCTTCACCTCGTCGGGCCGCGGGTTCGACTCGGCCTTCGCCGAGGCCCAGGCGAAGAAGTGAGGGAGACTCCCCGCCGCTTGACGGGCCGGCCCGGTCGGGGAACCATGAAGGCCTGGCCGTCGCGACGGCCCACCCTTGACCCCACGGAGCGACCGATGAGCGGCCCGATCGTCCGCAAGTACGGCTTCCCCAACTTCGAGCAGATCTTCGGCAAGCGCGAGCCCCAGCACGGCGTCGACGAGCCCGACAAGCCCCCCGTCGCCGACGAGCCCGGCCAGACTCCGCCCCAGGCCGAGCAGTCGCCGACCCCGACCGCACCCGAGCAGACGACGAACCCCCAAGCGACATAAATGCCATCATCCGCCGATGACGCAGATGGACGCAGATAATCCTAAAATGATATCTGCGTCCATCTGCGTCATCGGCGGACGATCGGATTGTTCTCCCTCGGCTCCGATTCCCGAGGTCGGGCGAGGGGCGATCAGCCCGGCTTGCCCACCTCGCGCTTCAGGGCCTCCAGCTCCCGGATCAGGACGTCGATCCGGCTCTCGATCGCCTCGCGGCGGGCGGGGTCCGTCGCCGGGGTGGGCGGCGGGGTCGCTCGTTCGACGATGATCCGGTCGCCGGGCAAGACCTGATAGTTGGTCGTCGGGTCGGCCTTCTGGACGATCGCGTCGAGGTCGACCGGCAGGACCTGCTCGTTGCCGGCCCCCGTCGGCGCGGGGCGGACCAGCCGGATCTTCGCGGCCTTGGCCGTCGTCGGCAGGCCCCCGGCGTAGTTGATCGCGTCGAGGACCGTCTCGCTCCCGGTGACCGGCAGCCGGCCGGGGGATGCGACGTCCCCCTGGACGTAGTAGACCTTGCTGTTGTACGACGTCACGTCGACGAAGACCCGGGTCGACCGGCCGGCTTCGATCGCCTTCCGCCCGCCCTCCCCGCCCTGGGTGACCAGGCCGAGGGCCTCGTCGGGGAGGAACTCGCGGAGGTGGAGGACGACCTTCTCCTTGATCTGATCGGTCGTGAGGCCGGCGACGGAGACCTCGCCGTAGAAGCCCAGGCTGATCCTGCCGTCGGGCCGGACCAGGCGTTCGCCCGTGATCGGCCGGCCGGGCAGCGCCTCGAGGACCTCGACGATGATCATGTCGGGGGGCTCGACGATGTAGTTCGGCAGCGTCCGCTTCGCACCCTCGGTGGCGGGCCGGGCCTCGTCGTGCCGGGCGGCGACGACCCGACCGGGAGGTTGAGGGGCGGCCACCCGCGGCCGCTCGCCGATGGGGGAGGATGGCGGCGGGACGGGGCCGGCGGCGGGCCGGCGGGGTGAAGTCCCGACTGCGGTCGGGGCCCCGGCCCGGTCGGACGGACGGGACTGCACCTCGGGGGGCTTCTGCTCGCGGTCGAGCCTGCGGAGCATCGACTCGGCCTCGGACTTCTGGCGGGAGAGGTCCCGGAGCTGCTCCTCCGCCCGCCCGATCACCTTCCGGTGCTCGTCGGCGATGTCGGGCTTCTGCCGATGGTAATCCCGGAGATCCTGCTGGATCCGGTCGAGGGCATGCCGGATCGTCTCGGCCTGCTCCTCCTTCTCACGCTTGAGATCCCGGAGCTGCTGCTCTCCGGCATCGAGCCTGTTCTGGGCTTCCGAGGCCCGCTGCTCCTTCTGCCGCCGGTCTTCCTCGAACTGTTGCTGTTTCTGGTCGATCATCTTCCGGATCTCGGCAGCCTTCTGGTCGAGCCGGTTGATCTGCTCGCGAAAATCGATCATCTTCCGGAGGTCGTCAGTCCTCTGGTCGAGTCGGTTGATCTGCTCGCGAACGGGGTTGCCACGATTCGCGTCGCGGTCGACCTGCCGGGCGTCCGGCCCGAGTCGCCGTTGCGGCTCCGCCACTTCGGGCGCACCCGGGGGGAGGGCCACGTTCGAGACTGGTCGTCGGGCCGGTTCGTCGCCGTCGCGGCCGGTCTGGGAGGCGGTCAGCCCCGCCCCGACGCCCAGGGTCAGGAAGGCCGTCGCGACCCAACGGATCTTGGAGAGGAACATCTGATCCAGGACTCCTTGTGCCAGGGAAGCCGCCGCCGGGAACGCCCCGGACGAGGCGGCCCGGATCGCCGCGAATCCGACCGCGGCCTTGATCGTCGCCTCCGCCGTCGCCGCCGAGACCGAGGCCGGACGGGCCGAGGCGAGCAGGGCGCCGGCCGGGGCACCGAGCCCGCGACGGGCGAGCCGGGACCGGAGCAGGCCCCGGGCCCGGACGAGCCGGCCTTTGACCGTCCCGACGGGGCAGCGGAGCTGGCGGGCCGCCTCCTCGTGCGAGAGGCCCTCCAGGTGGCAGAGCACGACCGGGGCCCGGTACGACTCGGGCAGGCGGCCCAGCTCCTCGTCGAGCGCCGCGCGGATCTCGCGGCCCTCCAGCTCGTCGTCGGCGACGGCCCCCGCCCGCTCGACCAGGTCGACGAGGCCCCGCCGCGACGACTCGGCCGCCGCCCGGAGCGCGATCCGCCGCGCGACCGTGTACAGCCAGCGCCCGGCCGAGTCGTCGACCCGGATCGAGCCCGCCTTGCGGGCCAGGACCAGGAACGCCGCCTGGAACGCGTCCTCCGCCTCGTGCCGATCGCGGAGGACCCGCCGACAGACGCCCATCACCATCGGCCCGTGCCGCTCGACCAGGGTCGCGAACGCCGTCTCGTCGCGGCGGTCGGCGAACCGGGCGAGCAGATGACCGTCCGAGAGGCCCGCCGCCGTCCCGCGGCCGAAAAGCTCCCCCAGCCGCCTCAGCGCGACCCCGCCACCGTCGATCGGCATCGCCTCGTCTCCCGGCCCGGCCGCGTGCTCCTGCTAACCATGACAAGGCCGGGGACCCGGTCCCGGGTACATCAATCCGGGAAAAGACGACGAGATGTCCGCCGGGCCTTCATTTCGCCGCGGCCACCGACGCCGGCTTGAATCCCGGGGCGGCGACGATCGTCCGGTCGGGCTTGCCGTCGGCGAGGTTCCAGAGGCGGACCTCGCCGTCCCAGCTCCCGGAGGCGATCGTCTTGCCGTCGGGGGAGAGGGCCAGGGTGTAGATCCAGTCGTTGTGGCCGAGGAGGGTCTGCTTGATCGAGCCGTCGACGATCACGCGGACCGACTTGTCGGCCGAGCAGGCGACGAGGGTCTTGCCGTCGGGGTGGAACTGGAGCTTGAAGACGGCGCCGGCGAAGCCGCCGACGTTCCTGATCGACTTGGCGTCGTCGTCGGGGTTCCAGATCCGGATCAGGTTGTCGGCCCCGCCGGTGGCGACCCGCTTGCCGTCGGTGCTCCATCCGACGGTGTAGACCGTGTCGGCGTGGCCGGGGAAGGTGGCGAGGGCCTCGCGCCTGGCGACGTCGAACACCTTGGCCGTCTTGTCGCGCGAGGCGCTGGCGAGCCGCTTGCCGTCGGGGCTGAAGGCGAGGTCGAAGATCCAGTCGGCGTGGTCCTCGATCAGCGCGATCTCCTGGCCGGTGTCGACCTCCCAGACCCGGATCGCCCGGTCGGCGCCGGCGGCGGCGACCCGCTTGCTGTCCGGGCTGAAGGCGACGGCGAAGACGCTGTCGCCGCTCTCGACGAGGTCGCGGTCGGGGACGAGCTTGCCGTCGGCCTCGACCTTCCAGAGCGTCGCCGAGCCCGACTGGCCGGGGTCGCCCCCCGCCGTCGCGGCGCGCTTGCCGTCGGGGCTGAACGCGACCTCGTAGATCCGCTCGGGCAGAGGGCGGGACCGGCCGGCGAGCTTGCCGTCGGCGACCGACCAGGCGTTGACCTCGTGATATCCCGAGGTGACCACCCGATCACCCCCGGGCGTGAAGGCGACGGCCGTGATCGGCACCGTCACCGGGTACGCCTCGGGGATCGTCACCACCGCCGACTTGCGGAGCAGGACCGTCCAGTCCTCCGTCGGGGCCTTGCCGTCGTACTTCGCCCCCTCGGACACCCAGCGCTCGATCAGCGCGACCTTATCCAGCGGGAGGGGGTCCTGCTTGTAGGGCATCCTCGGTTCGGCGTCGTGGCGGATCAGCTCGACGAAGTAGCTGCCCTCGGGGTCGCCCGGGACGATCGTCTCCCCCTCGCCCTGCCGGCCCCCCTTCGCCAGCTGGGCGAAGGTGGTCATCACATACTTGCTCTCGGACTTCTTCGGGTTGTGGCAGGCGGTGCAATTCTGGACGAGGATCGGCGCGACGTCCTTCATGAAGCTGACCGTCGGGGCCGCCCCGGCCTTCGCCCCGGGCTTCGGTTCGTCCCCGACCGCCCGGGCGTGCGGGACGAGCAGGAGGAGCGTGGCCAGCGGGACGCAAACGAGTCGGGACATCTCTCGGTCTCCCCGCGGTCGGGCGGCTAGATCTGGGGTCGGAGCGGGCTGCGCGCCCGTCGTCGGTGGCCGGCAAGTCAGGCCGGCTCGCGGTGGCTCACTTCGCCGCGACGACCTTCACGTCGAGCGGTGTCGGCGGCGTGGCGTAATCCTTCTTGTTGACCTGGAAGGCGACGGCAATCCGCGCGGTCGCCGAGGTCGGCGAGGCGGTCGCGTCGGCCACGAGCTTGAAGGTGAACTCGGACTTGTCGGGTGGGACGGTGATCGGTTCGGCCTTCAGGCCCGCCGGGAGCCCTTCGAGCTTGATCGTCACCGGCTCTTTGAAGGCCCCCTTGCGGGCGACCTTCCCCCGGATCTCGACGGTTTCTCCCGGCTTGATCGCGGCGGGTCCGGCGACCTCGACGGCGGCCGGGCGGACGACCCGCACGGAGACCGCCGGCAGGACGAACGTCCGGTCCTTGCCGTCGACCTTCCCCTTGGCCGTCAGGACGACCGTCGACAGGCCGAGCGGGGCCTCGACCGTCGCGGCGAGCGCGGCCTTCCCCTCGGCGGCCTTCTCGGCGATCGTCGACCCGGCGAGGGTGAAGCCCGGGGGCATCGGCAGGGCGGCGATCGCCAGCGAGGCGTCGGCCCCCTTGGTCCGGGCCAGCTTGATCGGCACGTCGGCCCCGGAGCCGTGGGCGACCTCGATCGGCGCGGCGGGGATCTCGAACCCGACGGCCGGGGCCAGGGCGGTCGCGGCCGGGAGGCCGAGCTGGGCCACCACGTTCGTCGGCAAGGGCCCCTGCTGGGCGAAGACCAGGAGCTTCGTCGCGGGGACGGTCGACGGCCCGCCCCGCCCGACCACGTCGAGGTCGACCCGGTCGTAGCCGGCGTCGGCCGAGGCCGTGACGGTGAACGAGCCCGCGACCTGCCCGTCGCCTACCAGCCCCGGGCGGACGGCCAGGCCGGAGGGCGGGTTGACGACGTCGAGCGTGATCGGGCCGTTGTAGCCCTTGCGGGCGATCGTCACCCCGATCGAGGCCGAGCCGCCCCGGGGGACGCTGATCTCCGACTCGGCCAGCGCCACGTCGAACGAGACGACGATCGGCTCGACGGTCAGTCGGTACGGGTAGCCGACCCCGCCGTCCCCCTTCAGGTCGCGGAGGGCCAGGGTGATCTCGGAGAGGGTGCCCGGGACGGTGAAGTCGATCGAGGGGTCGGGCGAGAGGACGGCGGGGGCCTTCTTGTTCTTCATCTTGCCCGAGGCCGGGGCGACCGTGTCGTCGGCCGTGGCGAGCACCGCGCCGCCGGCCCCGCGGATCTGGAGGACCCCGTCGAGCGCCGAGCCGAGGGCGGCGGCCGAGACCTCGATCCGGAGCCGCTGGCCGGGGGTGACGGCCAGGACGAACAGGTCCTCGTCCCCCTTCGACTCGATCCGGCCGTTGAAGACGACCGGCGGCGTGGCCCGCGCCGGCGGGGCCGACGGGTCGGCCGGCTCGCGGATCTCGGGGATGTCGTCGACGGCGAGGCTCGGCAGCGACTCGACGTCCAGGCCCCCCGCGGCCGCGCCGAGGCCGAGCGAGGCGGCGGTCAGCCGCAGGTGATGGGTCTCGACGTGCCGGGGGGCGTCAAGCCGGGCGACCCCGAGCCGGAGGTCGCCGATCGTCCCCCCGCGCAGCTCCAGGCCCACGGTCTCGCCCCGACGGCCCCCGAGCGGGTAGACCTCGTCGGCCACCGGGACCGACCCGACCAGGAGCCGATAGACCGGGCGGCCGCCCCCCTGGTAGCGCGAGTCGGACAGCTCGACGACATAGTCGCCGTCCTCGGGCAAGGTCGCCACCAGCCGGGCATCGGTCAGGAGGCCCTGGCTGTCGTCGGCCGAGCCGACGAAGCGTCGCGAGGCCGTCGTCAGCCGGATCGTCGGGTCGACCCCCGAGCCGATCCGGGCGCACTGGGCGTCGAGGACGATCGTCTGGCCCTTCTTGCCGGCGAACTTGAAGTAGTCGACGTCGGCCCCCGCGGCCTGCCCCTCGACGACCGACGGGGTCGGGATCGACTGCGCCAGCTCGAACCGGCTGTTGTCCTCGACCTCGGCCACCGTCATGACCTGGCCGACGGCGATCAGGAACGGGTTCGAGAGCCCGTCGTCGGTCCGGACCCGGATCGGGTAGACGCCGACGGGGGTCTCGGCCGCGACTTCGAGGCGGAACCGCCACTGGCCCGCGTCGTCGCCCGGCGTCGCGGGCGGGCCCGCCTGGAAGCCGAACGGGGCGACCAGTCGGGGCCGGCCGGCGAGCGACTGGCCGGCGATCGTGACGTCGGTCGCCGCGCCCCGGCGGACCCCCAGCGGCGCGATCGAGGCGATCTGGGGCGGGTCGGCCCGGCCGGCGGTCGTCCACAGGAGGGCCAGCGCCGGGGCGAGGGCCAGGGCGAGCGGGGGTCGCGGCATGGCGGGCGTTCCTCGGGGGCGGGTCCGGCCCGGCCGGGGAAGGCGAGGCGCGGCGAGGCGGGTCGGACGGGTCCGACCCGATCGGGCGGGGACGGCGGGGCTTCGCACGCCCTTGAGGCTCGCACGGCCCCCCCCGGCTGTCAAGGGGCCGACCCGGCGAGGCCAGGCGGACCCGTCCCCCGAGAGAACGAGACGGCCCCGATCGCGGGCTCGTCGCGACTTGTCGCCGACCGGACGATCGGGTAGGATCGCCGTTTCCCAAGTCGCCCGGCAGGTGTCCCGGCTTCGACCGGGCTCCGTCGCGGCGCGGGGCATGGTTCGCGAAGGGTCGAGGTCGGTCGATCGGCGGGTCCCCCAACGAGTCGAGGGAGAGTGAGCCTGTGGTGAAGTTACGGGTCCGGTCGGGCGAGTCGATCCAGGAGGCGGTCCGCCGCTTCCGCAAGCTCTGCGAGCGGAGCGGGCTCCGCAAAGAGATGCGTCGGAAGGCGTATTACGAGAAGCCGAGCGAGCGCCGACGTCGCGAGGAGCTGAAACGGCTCCGCAAGGCCCGCCAGGCCGCCCGCGTCTGACCGGCACGGTCGCCGATCCGGCCCGCCCCCCCTGCACCCATCCGACTCGTCCCGGTCCCAGTCCCCCCGCGGCACCTGCCGCGGCGGCCCCGGCTGGGCCGGTGATGCCCGCCTTCCCGACACGAAGGCCGGGATCGACGACCGGGGGAGCGGCACCTCCGGAGACCGATCCCGAGTTCGGCCGTCCGCTCGAAACGCCGATCGATCGCCTGGCGAGGACCGCGGCCGGCGCTGTCCTCGGACCTCAACCGAGTCTCTGGTGGAGCGACGAACCGATGATCGCCATGAACGACGACCTGAACCGCCCGAGCGTCGGCCTGGCACTTCCGCGATGCCTCGCCTTGATCCTCTTCGCGCTGGCCGCTCTGATCGGGCTGCCGACGCTGCTCGCGTCGGCCGGCGGCCTGATGGAGCGTGATTGGCGCGCCCTGGTGGTCCTCGGAGGGGTCGGGGCACTCGTCCGGATGCTCGTCTGGCTCGGGATGCGGATCTGGTCGGGCCGTTCGATCCCCGGGTGGTTCCTCGCGGCCTTCGGCGCGGTGATCGTCGTCACCCCTGCGGCTCTGCTGGTGGCGAAAGGCCAGTGGGTGGAGGGATTGGTCCTGCTCGTCGCGTGTGTCCCGATGATCATGCAAGTCCGAGCAGCTTCGCTCTCCCCGGCGACGAAAACCGGCCTGTCGGACGACTTCCTCGATTCCCGGTAACGCGGTCTCGGAGCGAGGACCGGCCGATGAGCCGGACGGGACCGGAGAGCGAATCGGTGATCCGGGGACCGAGGTCTCCGTTCCTCTCGGATCCGGAAGAGTCCAGGGTCCACCCGCTCGATGGGTTGACCCCCCCAGTCCGGGTCCATCCGGACGTGTAGCCTTCGACATGAGCGGCGAGGGGCCGACACTCGGGTCACTCGGCGCCCACCCAATTCCTCGGTTGCGGGCGGCTAGACGTCGACCTCGCGGGTCTGGCCGACCGACCGGGGATAGCGGGCGCGGATCGGCTCGACCTCGTCGCGGACGAAGGCGACGACCTGCTCGGGGGCGCGGCCGACGAACCGGGACGGGTCGAGGATCGCCGCGAAGTCGAGCGGGGCGAACGACGGGTCGGCCTTGAGCCGGTCGATGAGGTCGTTCGTCCCGTCGCCTCCCTTGACGCGGCCGGCCGCGGCCATCGAGTGGGTCCGGATCTTCTCATGGAGATCCTGCCTGTCCCCGCCCCGGCGGGCGGCGGCCATGAGCAGGTTCTCCGTCGCCATGAACGGCAGCTCGTCGGCGACGTGGCGGGCGATCACCGCCGGGTGGACGACCAGGCCGGGCACGACGTTCAGATAGAGAGTCACCAGGGCATCCGCCGCGAGGAACGCCTGGGGCAGGACCAGCCGCCTCACGGCGCTGTCGTCCAGGGTCCGCTCGAGCCACTGGGTCGCGGCGGTCTGGCTCGCCGCCGTGGCCAGCGGGGTCAGGAACCGGGCGATCGAGCACATCCGCTCGGCCCGCATCGGATTACGCTTGTAGGCCATCGCCGACGATCCGACCTGCTCGGCCTCGAACGGCTCCTCGACCTCGCGCTCGTGGGCCAGGAGCCGGAGGTCCGAGCCGAATCGATGGGCGCTCTCGCCCAGGCCGGCGAGGGCCGAGACGACCAGCGAGTCGACCTTGCGGGGATAGGTCTGGCCCGAGACCGGCACCGTCGCGGCGAAGCCGAACGCCTCGGCGACCTTGCGGTCGAGGGCCTCGACCCTGGCGTGGTCGCCGTCGAAGAGGGCGAGGAAGCTCGCCTGCGTGCCGGTCGTCCCCTTCACGCCGAGGAAGCGCAAGGAGTCGAGCCGGCGTTCGACCTCGCGGAGGTCGAGGATCAGGTCGTAGCACCAGAGCGTCGCCCGCTTGCCGACCGTGACGAGCTGCGCCGGCTGGAAGTGGGTGTAGCCGAGGCAGGCCAGGTCCTTCCAGCGCAAGGCGAAGGCCCCGAGGGCGTCGATCGCCGCGGCCAGGCCGTCTCGAATCGCGGCGAGGCCCTCGCGGATCAGGATCAGGTCGGTGTTGTCGGTGACATAGCAGCTCGTGGCGCCGAGGTGGATGACCTTACGGGCCGACGGGGCGACGTCGCCGAGGGCGTGGACGTGGGCCATCACGTCGTGGCGGAGCCGCTTCTCGTGCTCGCCGGCGGCGTCGAAGTCGATGTCGTCGACCCGGGCCCGCAGCTCGTCGACCTGGGCCTGATCGACCCCGAGGCCGAGGTCGCGCTGGGCCTCGGCCAGCGCGACCCAGAGCCGTCGCCAGGTCGAGAACTTCCGCTGCGCCCCCCAGAGCTCGGACATCGCCCGGCCGGCGTACCGGGCGACGAGCGGGTTCTCGTACTGCGTGTGCTGGCTCATGGAGGGCGAGTCTCGGTCGTGGCGTGAGGCCGGGGCTAGATCCCGCCGAGGACCGTGGCGCGGCCGACCCGCTTGATGGCGAGCATGAAGGCGGCGGTCCGCAGCGAGGTCTCCTTGCGGCGGGCGAGGTCGTGGACCTTGCGGAACGAGTCGACCATCCGGGCCTCCTCCTCGCGACGGACCTGCTCGAGGGGCCAGCGGAAGTGCTGGAGGTTCTGGACCCACTCGAAGTAGCTGACGACGACCCCGCCGGCATTGGCGAGGATGTCGGGGACGACGGGGATGCCGCGGGCCTTGAAGACGGCGTCGGCCTCGGGCCAGGTCGGGCCGTTGGCCGCCTCGACGATCATCCCGGCGCGGACCGCCTCGGCCCTCGCGGCGTCGAAGACCCCGCCGAGGGCGGCCGGGATCAGGACGTCGACCGGCATCGTCAGCAACCCCTCGTTCGTGAACGGGTCGCCCCCCTTGAAGCCGACGACCTTGCGGTTGACCGCGACGTGCTTGTCGAGTTCCGGGATGTCGATCCCGGCGGGGTTGTGCAGGCCGCCGTAGGCGTCGGAGACAGCGATGACCCGGCCCCCCTGGTCGTGGAGCGACCGCGCCGTGAAGCTGCCGACGTTGCCGTAGCCCTGGATCGCGAAGCTCGTCCCGGCGATCGTCCGGCCCTGGGTGGCGAGCATCTCGCGGGCGACGATCGCCACGCCGTAGCCGGTGGCCGCCTCGCGACCGGCCGACCCGTGGAGCTCGACCGGCTTGCCCGTGACCACGGCCGGGTGGTGGCCGTGGTACTTGGCGTATTCATTCATGATCCAGGCCATCACCTGGGCATCCGTGCCGACGTCGGGGGCGGGGATGTCCTTGCCGGGGCCGATGAAGTCGTGGATCTTCTCGACGAACTTGCGGGTGATCCGCTCCAGCTCCCCGCGCGAGAGCCGGCTCGGGTCGCAGTTGATCCCCCCCTTGCCGCCGCCGAACGGGATGTCGACGACGGCCGTCTTCCAGGTCATCAGGCTGGCCAGCGACCGGGCCTCGTCCTGGTCGACGTGCGGGTGGTAGCGGAGCCCCCCCTTGAACGGGCCGCGGGCGTTGTCGTGCTGGACCCGATAGCCGACGAAGTTGCCGATCTCGCCCGAATCCATCTCGACGACGATCTCGACCCTCAGCTCGCGGTCGGGGTTGATCAGCATCGTGCGCATGTTCCCGGTCAGGTCCATGAGCGACGCGGCTTCGTCGAAATAGCGGTTCGTGGCCTCGAAGGCTTGCATCGCGCGGCGAATCTCAGGTTAACTGGCGGGTGGACCCCGGCCCGATCGTAACGGACGCGGCCTCCGATCCGCAAGCGACCCGCCCGACCCCCAGGGACACGCATGGACTTATCGGATCTGAATTACGGGCGGGTCCGGACCCTCCCGCCGTTCGAGGTGGCCGTCCTGCCGCTGGGCGCGACCGAGCCGCACAACCTCCACCTCCCCTACGGGACCGACACGATCCAGGTCGAGGCGATCGCCCGCGACGCCTGCGGACGGGCCGACGCGCGGGGCGGGCGGGTCGTCCTGCTGCCCGCCCTGCCCTACGGGACCGAGACGAATCAGATGCGGTTCCCGATGGCGATGAACCTCAACCCGTCGACCGTCGCCCGCGTGATCGCCGACCTCGTCGCCTCGCTCGAGGCCCACGGCGTGCCCAAGTGTGTCTTGCTCAACGGCCACGGGGGCAACGACCTGAAGTGGGTCCTGAGGGAGCTGCACCTGTCGACGAAGGTCCGGCTCTTCCTCTGCAACTGGTACCGGATGGTCGCGGACCGTTACCCGGCGATCTTCGAGGACGCGGGCGACCACGCGGGCGAGATGGAGACGAGCCTGATCCTCGCCCTCCGCCCCGACCTCGTCGAGATGGGCGTGGCCGACGCCGGGACGATGGCCGCGACCCGGTTCGACGCGGTGAACCGGGGGTGGGTCGAGATCACCCGCCCGTGGCACCTCCTGACCACCAACTCGGGCGCGGGCGACCCCCGGCCGGCGACCGCCGCGAAGGGCCGGGCCATCGCCGAGGTCGCCGCGTCCCGCCTCGCGGACTTCCTCGTCGACCTCTCGTCCGCCCCGGTCGACGACCGGTTCCCATACCCCGCCGAGCCGCCCCCGAACCGCGACCGAGCCTCCTGATGCGCAAGCGATTGTCCGTGTGGATCCCGATCCTCGCCCTCTCCTCTACCCTGGGTGGCTGCGGCCCGGCCCGCGGGCCGGTCAACCCCGCGATCCCCAACCCGCCGGGGCCGGCCGGATCGACGACGACCCGGTACACCCTCAAGGGCGTCGTCCGCGAGGTCGACGCCGCCCAGGGGATCGTGACGATCGCGCACGACGACATCCCCGGGTTCATGAAGGCCATGACCATGGACTTCACCCCGGCCGATCGGTCGAATCTCGGCGAGATCCGCGAGGGGGACCGGGTCGAGGGGCCGCTGGAGGTGAAGTCGGCCGACGGGGCGGTCGAGGCGTACGACCTGCTCAAGGTCGAGGTGACGGAGAAGGCCCCGATGACGCTCCGGCTCGGCGCCGGGACCGGGACGGCCACCCTCGCCCCGAAGCCCGAGGTCCTCCGGCCCGGCCAGGCGGTGCCCGACTTCGCGATGACGACGCAGGACGGGGGCCCGCTGAGGCTCTCGGACCTCCGGGGCAAGGTGGTCGTCCTGACGTTCATCTACACCCGGTGCCCGCTGCCGGACTACTGCCCGGCCGTCGACCGGAAGTTCCAGGAGCTGGCCGGCCGGATCGGCGCGGTCCGGGGCCGGGCCGACGCGGTCCGCCTGCTCTCGGTGAGCTTCGACCCCGAGCACGACACCCCCGAGGCCCTCCGCAGGCACGCCGACCTCCGGGGGGCGAGGCCGCCGCTCTGGACGTATGCCGTCGCCTCGCACGACGAGCTGCGCAAGGTCGTCGAGCGGCTGGGCCTGATCTACGGGCCGTCGCCGGCCGAGATCCGCCACAACCTCTGCACCGCCGTCATCGCCCCCGACGGGGCCCTCGCCCGGCTCGACGTCGGCGCGGCGGGCAAGGCGTGGACGCCGGCCGACCTGATGCCGACGATCATCGGTCTGATGCCGGCATCCGAGAAGAATAAGAGCGTGTCCCCTTGAACAGGGGATCGGTTCCGATAGACTCGTTCTCGCCCGGCTGCGCTCCCAAGGGCACGTCCGCACGGCCCTCGCCGACGCCCCGGGGCCGGGTGGGATGCACGGATGATCGGCCGTCACGACTACCGAGATCGGATTGCGGCAAGAAAACTCAGCACTTGATGTTGTCAGCCGCCGAGGTCGTGATATATTAGAGGCTGACATAAGCCCGGATGTCGGCCGCCGGGCGCGGCGGTCGACGTCCCGGCGACAGGGTCGGGATACCGGGAGGGACCGTGTCGGTCCCGTCCATCACGCGGCGATCCTCCACGGGCCGCGGGGCGTGCCACGTCACGCCCCTTGCCCGGCGGCGGGACGGGAGACATCCGAGCATGGCAACGACGAAGGCCACCCCGAAGCAGCCGGTCGCCACCAAGGCGGCCCCGAAGTCCAGGTCCGTCAAGGCGGTCGACACCCGGTTCCAGGTAGCCCGCAGGGCGGCGATCCTCCTGAAGCACGTCAGCGACCCGACGAGGCTCCAGGTGATCCTGATCCTCGCCGAGGGCGAGCGGCACGTCGGCGCCCTCTGCGCCCAGCTCAGCCAGAGCCAGCCCGCCGTCAGCCACCACCTGGCGCTGCTCCGCCACGGCGGGGTCATCGCCCCGCGCCGCCAGGGCAAGAACAACTTCTACAGCCTGACCGACACCGGCGACGAGCTCGCCAAGGTCGTCCACACGCTCATGGACTGACCCCCGGTCCGGCCGGCCGGCCGGCCGGCCGGGACGCGACCGACGCGACGCGGGGGGGAATGTTCACCCCCCGCATCTCCACGCGCCCCGGGACCTCACGGCAAGATCCGCTGCCCCAGCGCCGTGTTCAGGTCGAGCATGCTCCGGCGGTGGGCCACCAGGTTGTCGAGGTACTGGCGGGCGACGTCGTTGTACTCGCGACGGGCCGCCAGGTACTGGACCGCGTCGAACTCCCCCTTGCGGAAGAGGTTGTAGCTGTCCGTCAGGACCGCCTCGGCGTCGGGCAAGAGCGTCTTCTCGACCCGCTCGACGCTGGCGAGGCTGACCCGGTACGCCTGCTCGGCCTGGCGGACGTCGTTGATGACCATCCTCACGATCCCGGAGAGTTGGATCTGGGTCTGGGTCACATTCAGCTTGGCCCGCTGGATGACCCCCTGATTCCGGTTGTAGAGCGGGACCGGGATCGTGGCCCCCACGGCCCACGAGGTCGCGCTCTTGAGCCCCTGATAGGTGTTGTCCTGGAGCGTGTACGGCTGGTAGAGGACGTAGACGTCGGGCAGGATCTCGGCCCTGGCCCGCTTGACGTCGGCCTCGGCTCGCGAGACGCCCAGTCGATACGAGAGGATGTCGGGGCGAGTCCGCAGCGCGATCGGGATCAGGTCGTCGCTCGACGGCGGCGGGGGGCTCGTGTCCTTGATCTGGCCGCGGATCTCCAGCGCCTCGGACTCCGCCGGGGACAGATTGAGCTGGACCCCGAACGCCCTCTTGGCGCGGACATAGGCCTCGCGGAACGCCGCCAGACCGATCTCGGCCTGGTCGAGCTGGATCTTGACCCGGATCAGCTCGGTACGGGGCCTCTCCCCGCTCTTGAAGAGGGCCTCGGTCACCGTGTACACGTCGCGGAGCCCCTGGACGCCGTACTCGCCGAACCGGACCGAGCCCCGGGCCGCGAGGACGTCGACCCAGGTCGAATACAGGTTGTCGATCGCGAGCCGGACGGCGTCCTGATACTGGGCCTCCAGCACCCGCTTCGCCCGCTGGTAGACCAAGGTCCGAGCCTTCCGCTTGCCCGTCAGGTCGAACGGGTAAGAGATGTTCACGTCGTACTGGGTCTGCCCGCCGGGCCTCTGGTTGGTGTACTGCCCGTAGGGGATGAGCTGGACGTCGGCGTAGAAGATCGGGTTGGTCCGGAGGCTGGCGGTGAGGATGTCGGCCTGCGCCTGGGGGATCTCGTAAAACTTCCCCTTCAGGTCGATGTTCTCGCGGAGCAGGCGGTCGATCGCCGCGTCGAGGGTCATCCCGTCGGCCGGTCCCTCGTCTTCGACGACGTTCGGCACGGCGAGGCTGCCGAAGATCGGCAGGGTCGCGGGCTGGAGGTTGACCGGCGGGGCGATCGAGGGGGCGATCGGCGCCCCCACGTTCGGGCCGCCCGGGGTCGAGATCGAGGTCGGCACCCGCGGGGTCGTGGCCCCGGGCCGGCCGCCGAGGATCTGGTCGCCCCCGCCCGGGTTCTGGAAGCCCGACCCGCCCGCCCCGGGGGTCGGCCCGAGGCTCGACGAGACATTCCCCGGGGCGGTCGGCGTGTCGCCGATCGTGGGCGCCTGGGCCCGGGCCAATCCGGAGGCCAGGGATGCGATCCCGGCGGCCCAGATCCCCCAACAAACGACGCGAAGTCGAGTCGTCACGGTCACCCTCCTGGGCTAGCTCCGGGCCGGCCCCTCCGGGCCAACCAGCGGCCGGCGATCCTCCGCCGACGTCGTTCCTCCCCCTTATCGACAGGGCCCAGGGTCTATATTGAACCGGGATGACCGGGATCGCCCAGACTTCGCATGATTCTCAGAACCTCCACAACCGGCAGAACCCGCACATCCGATCGAGACAATCCGGAGGAATCATCCGCAGATGACGCAGATGTACGCAGATAATTCTAATCACATAAATATAATTGAATTATATCTGCGTAGATCTGCGTCATCTGCGGATGATTCCTCCGGATTGTCCGATGCCGCGGGCGTCAGTTCAGGAGGTCGGCCGAGAGGGTGTCGCGGAGCTTCTGGATCACCCGGGACTTCTCGTTGCTGACCGTCTTGGCGGCGACGCCCCACTGCTGGGCGATCTCGGCGGGGGTCTCGCCGCGGAGGGTGGCGCGGATCAGGGCGGCCTCGCGCGGGCTGAGCGAGCGGTCGATCGCCTCGATCAGGGCCCCGCGGCGGTCGGCCCCGGCGCCGCCCCCGGGCGGGTCGGCGGCGACGTCGACCGCGTCGATCGGCTGGTGGACCCGCTCGCGCTGGGCCCGCTTCTTCACGGTGTCGATCGCCCGGAAGAAGTCGGGGCCCTCGGGCGTCTCCCGGCTCAGGGTCTCGCGGATGCCCGAGTGGCCGACCTCGGCGGCGAGCGCATCGAACCGGCCGCGGCCGAGGGTCGTCAGCAGGGTCGTGTAGACGGCCTGGGTGCAGTCGTCGTGCTGCTGGGTCGGGATCCCGGCGCGATACCACGACCGATTGAGGTACCGGTCGAGCTGCGACAGGCCCGCGACGATCGCGTCGGCGTCGGCCGCGGTCGTCGACGAGCGGGACGTGGCGGTGCCGGGGTCGGCGGTGGTCGTGCCGATCAGGTCGGCGAGGCTCGTCCGGAGCAGCGCCGCGTCCCAGGCCTCGCCGCCGGATCCCGCCGGGTCCACCCCCAGCGCCTCGGCGTGCGGCCCGAGCGCGGCGGGCAGGTCGATCGGCAACGGCGAGGCGTTGGCGAGGAGCCGCAGGGCTTCCATCGCCTCGACCGCCGGCCGATACGACCGCTTCACCCTGCCGCGACCCGGATCGCTCACGCCCAGAACCCCCCGGTTATCATCCGTGCGGGCAACGACGCCCCCGGAGCACGCCCGTCCGATCGTCCGGCCGCCGTCTTACCCCATTACGAACGGCCGATCGAGGTCAAATGCTCCGCACTGCATGCCATACTGTGCATGCAATCACGCGCCTGTCAAGGACTGGACATCATCGGATCGTGATGGATGACGGGCGGGACGGGCGACGGAGTCCGCCTCTCGAGACGATCGGCGTGGCCCTCGCCACCATCCTAGGAAATCTACGCCAAGAGGGACTGAATTCGGACGAAACCGGGCGGTTTTCTCCGGAAATCGAGCCTCCCGGTCCGCCGTCCCTCGCGACGGGCGGACGGGCCGGGAGGCGGGTTCCCCGTCGATCAGACCTGGGAGGGCATCTCGAATCGGGAGGAATACTCGCGGCCGAGGAGCTTGCTGGCCTCGGGGTCGTCGGGGAAGGACTCGGTCGCGGCGTCGAAGGCCAGCTTACGGCCGGTCCGCTGGGCGATGTTGCCCAGGAGGCAGAGCCGGGTGCTGAGGTGGCCGACCTCGACGTCGGCGTTCGGCGCGGACCGGGTCTTGAGGCAGTCGAGGAAGTTCCGGAAGTGGGCGACCTGGCCCTCGGACGATTTGCCGCCGGCCTTGGGCCCGTCCTCGACCCGCCAGCTCCCCTCGTCGACGATCAGGGTCCCCTTCTCGCCGTAGAAGGCGATGCCGAAGCCCATCCCTTCGACCTTGTGGTCGGTCCACATCCGGTGCTCCCAGACGATCGAGGTGCCCGGAAACTCCCAGGTGACGATCTGGGTGTCGGGGACCTCCTGGTCGTCGTCGAAGACGTATTTGCCGCCGGCCGAGACGACCCGGAGCGGGGCATCGACGTTGAGCCCCCACCGGGCGACGTCGACGCCGTGGATCCCGTTGTTGCCGACCTCGCCGGTCCCCCAGTTCCAGAACCAGTGCCAGTTGTAGTGGAACCGGTTGGCGGTGAACGGCCGGTCGGGGGCGGGCCCCTGCCACATCGCGTAGTCGACCCCGGCGGGGACGGGCCCGGGGGTCCCGCGGCCGATCGGCTTCCGCTTCCGCATGATCCAGGCCCGCGCCAGCCCGACCTTGCCGATCGACCCCGACCGGACATACTCGACCGCCTCGCGGACGTGCGGCGTGCTCCGGCGCTGGGTGCCGATCTGGACGACCCGCTTGTACTTGCGCGCGGCCTGGACCATCCGCCGCCCCTCGACGACGTTGTGGCTGGCGGGCTTCTCGCAGTAGACGTCCTTGCCCGCCTGGCAGGCCATCACGGTGATCAGCGCGTGCCAGTGGTCGGGCGTGGCGACGGCGATGGCGTCGATCTCCTTGTCGTCGAGCAGGCGGCGGAAGTCCTTCTCGGTCCGAGGCGCCTTGCCGCCGGCCGCCTCGACCCCCTGGATCGGCCGCGCGAACGCGGCGTCGTCGATGTCGCAGACCGCGACGACCTCGACATCCTTCTGCTTCGCGAACCCGGCCGCGAGTTCCCCCCCTCGGCCCCGGACGCCGACGACCGCCATCCGGACCCGCTCCGACGCCCCGGCCGATGCTCGACCGGCCGCCGCCCCCGCCGCCAGGACGCCCGCCGCTCCCAGGAAGACCCGCCGGTTGCTCGTCATCGGTCACCCTCCGTCGGTCGATGGTCAGTCTCGGTCACGATTGCCTCCCGGGTCGGCCCCGGGCCGTTCCCTCGGGCATCCGGACCACGCCCGCCCGGGATCCGCCGAGCGACGCCATCCGTCCTCCGCGATCCCTGGCGTGGAACTCAGCGGGTCGTGATGACCCGAAATTCCCCGAGGCGAAACCGATCGTCCACCACGATCTCGACGCCGGGCAATGCCTCACGGATACGGCCGATGTCGGCAAGTTTCAACCCCCGAGGCACGACGAACTTCCGGAGGGTCCCCAATTGGGAGAGGAGCTGGATCACCTCCGGGAGGTCATCTTCGCCGACACCAATGGCGGACGCCGAGGAAGGCGCGTAGAAGAGGCTCGGGATGCTGGTCCCCATCCGGGCACAGATCTGGAGCTGGATCGAGGTCGGGAGCAACGCGTGCAGGCGTCCGATCCCGGCCGGCCGGTAGTCATCCAGGCCGACGCTCAGGCCTTCAAGCTTCGCCTCGACAACTTCCCGCGAATTGGCCTGATGGCGCGTCCGGGCGATCGTGCCCACGAACAGCCCCGCGAGCAGGACGAATCCAAGGAGCGCACGGAGGCCCGGGCGACGCAACCTCCATCCTGTCCTCGGGATCGCGCTATCAGAAGGCTTGGGGTGCTTCATGTCGATCCCTGATCCCGGGCCATGGATCGCGAAACACGCCGACATCAATCAAGGCTAACCAGTATTAATCGACCACGACCCGGCTGCAAGCGGGGTCCGCCGGCTCCGAGCTTCGGATATTGGGTTCGATCCGGCGATCGGGCTGAGGCCGTGAAGCGGGGCGATCCCATGGCGCGCTCCGGCGAGAGAAACACGTTCCGAGGGCATCGAGACCTCCTTCTCGTCCGCCTCGAAGCACCGGACTGCACATCAGAGAACGAAGTCGAACGGCCCGCGCGCGAAGTCCCCTCGGCCGCCTCGCGACCCGTCGCCGATCCGATCCCGCCGACGCTCAGCCTCCCGCGGGGGCGATGCCGACGGCCATGTCGAGGTACGAGTAGGACGTCGCGGCCCGGGGCTCAACCCGCGGCGACGGACGAGGCTGGAGTGCCGTGAAGGGGATCTGGTCGAACGGCAGGTCCGAGACGATGGCCTCGCGCCGGGGGGCTGGGATCGGGGCCGGCGCGGGCCGGGGCCGGGGCTCGGGAGCGGGCTCCGGCTCGGGTTCGGCCGGGGGGGCGTCGGCGATCGTCGGCGGGTTGCGGAGGTCGCGGATGCCGGAGTGGTATCGGCGCCAGGCGTCGCGCTCGTAGCGGAGGATCAGGCGGGCGGGGGCGGCGAGGATCGCGGTGTGGCCGGCCTCGGCCTGGCTGCGGATGAGGTCGTCGAGCGGCTCGAGGGACTCGGCCAGGGAGGCGTCGAGGGCTTCGAGCCGGTCGCGGACGAGGCCGCGGAGGTGATCGGCGGGGTCGATGCCGTCGGGGGCGTCCAGGTCGGTCGGGCCGTCGCGGAAGGCGGCCGGGACGCCCAGGAGATCGAGGGCGATCGAGCGCTGGGCCTCGGTCCAGCCGCCGTCAGTGTCCAAGGCCTGGCCGAGCCGGGTCCAGAGGCCGGCGAGCAGCTCGGCGCCGTGGCGGGTCGACTCGAGGCGGCGGAGGACGAGGGCGGGGTCGCGGGCGAGCCGGGAGGCGACGGCCTCGGCGTCGAGCCGACGGTCGATCTCCCAGGCGAGCCCGGCCCGGCCGACGTGGTCGACGACGGCGGCGTCGAAGGCCCTCGTGCACGCCTCGACCCGGAACGAGGCCGCGACCACCTGGTCGAGCGCCCAGCCGGCCGCATCCCCCTCGGGCCGATATTCGGCGGCCCAGGCCGATCGCCGCCGGGCGAAGGCCTCGGCCAGCGCCGGGTCGACGGCCGACGACTCGCCGGCCATCCCGTGCCGCGTCGCGTTGATCCTGCTCCGTGCCTTGCCCTCGTCCGTCTTCGGGCCGGTGCTCTTGAGGGCGTTGAGGCGGTTGGCCTCGACTTGCCGGGTGGTCGCCATGGTCCGGGTGCTCCGCTCGATCGGGTCGGGTCGGGTCCGCGGGGGCCGTCGGCGACGTCCCCACGCCCACACCATCGAAGCGAGGGGCGGCCGAGTTCCGCGATTCCGTCGCGATCTCCGGCTCTTGCGGAATCCGGATGACACGTTCACCGGCGCGGAGCACGGTCGGCCGAGCGGGAGATCCCGGCCAATTCGAGGTGTGCTCGGCGATCGGTCGCCCGGCCGGCCTCGATGCTGGGGGCGCCGGGCCGCGGACGAGACCCTCAGGCATGGCGGAGGATGCCGAGGATCCCGTTCAGGTGCGACAGGATGCCTCCCGTCGGGTTGCCGGGGTTGTTGAGCAGGTTGGCGAGGCCGGCAAGCAGGTTCCCGAGCAGGTTGCCGTTGCTCGGCACGGCGGTGATCGCGACCGTCACCGGCCCGCCGGCGCAGTGATCGGGTTGCGCCGTGATCCGACCCCACAGGTACCGCCCGACGACGGCGGCGACGGCGCGCTCGGCCTGGGCCGGATCGGCGAGGTCGGCCGCGACGGCCAGGCCGCGGACGCCCCGACGTCCGGCCTCGGCGACGTTCGCATCGATCGCGGCGCGGCTGGTCTTGGAGGTCAGGGCGACGTCGACGCCGCGGTCGGCGAGCATCACGCCGCCGACCCGACGGCCGCCGGTGATCAGGGCGGCCTTGCCGTCGAGATTCACATCCCGCTCCAGGGGGTGTCGGCCACCCCGGCCCGCCGGTTCACCGCGCGGCCGAGGACGAAGAAGAAGTCGCTCAGGCGGTTGAGGTAGATGATGATCTCGGTCGGCACCGACTCGCCCGGCTGGCGGCCGAGGTGGACGACCAGCCGCTCGGCCCGCCGGCAGACCGTCCGCGCCAGGTGGAGCATCGCCGCGCACGGGCAACCGCCCGGGAGGATGAACTGCTCCAGGGGGGGAAGTTCGGCCTCCATCCCGTCGATCCAGACCTCGAGCTGCGCGGGGTGGTCGGGCGTGACCGCGCGGTGGAACGGGCCCGACGGGTCGGGGTCGGCCAGGGCCGAGCCGACGACGAACAGGTCGTCCTGGACCCGGGCGAGCATCCGGTCGGCGTCGGCGTCCGGCCCGGCGGCGCGGGCGAGGCCGACCGTCGCGTTCAGCTCGTCGACCGTCCCGTAGGCCTCGATCCTCGGCTCGTCCTTGGCGAACCGCCCCGCGGCGAGCAGGCCGGTCGTCCCCGAATCGCCGGCTTTCGTATAGATCTTCACATGCGTTCTCCGGGGCGGCCCCGCCCGGTTCGGGGTGCTTGGCGAGTGGGGGAGGTGCCCCTATACTAGGCGGACGGACAGTCCCGAGCCAGCCGCCCCGGGCCGCCGCCCCGGGTGCGGACCCCACGGAGTCGCCCCGCGATGCTCGCCACCCTGGCCCTCTCGACCGTGCTCGCCCTCGCCCCCGACGGGCCGGGGACCGCCGAGGCCGACGCCAAGGAGGCCAAGCACCTCCGGAACATCCGCCAGGTGACGACCGGGTTCGCCAAGGCCGGCGAGGGCTACTTCTCCCCCGACGGCGGCTCGATCATCTTCCAGGCCGCCATGCCCGGCCAGGACGACTACCAGATCTACACCCAGGACCTCGCCGCCGGGTCGGCCCCCCGGCTCGTCAGCACCGGCAAGGGCAAGTGCACCTGCAGCTACTATCACCCCGACGGCCGGTCGATCCTCTTCGCCTCGACCCACCTCGACCCGGCCCTCGCCGGGGGCGCGGCGGCGGTCGACCCCAAGGACCGCAAGAAGGCCCCGGCCTACAGCCGGTCCGAGCGGTATCGCTGGGACTTCGACCCGGCGATGGACATCTTCAAGGCCGACCTCGACGGCTCGAACCTCGTCCGCCTGACCGACACCCCCGGCTACGACGCCGAGGGGAGCTACTCGCCCGACGCGAAGCAGATCATCTTCACCTCGTTCCGCGACGGCAACGCCGAGATCTACATCATGGGCGCCGACGGCAAGGACCCCCGCCGCGTCACCGACAAGAAGGGCTACGACGGCGGCCCGTTCTTCTCCCCCGACGGCAGGAAGATCATCTACCGGAGCGACCGCAGGGAGAACGACCTGCTCCAGCTCTACATCAACACCCCCGACGGCAAGAACGAGCGGCCCTTGACCGCGAACGAGGGGGTGAACTGGGGCCCGTTCTTCTATCCCGACAGCCGGCACATCGCCTACTCGACGAGCCTCCACGGCCACCAGAACTACGAGATCTACTGGATGGACACCGAGACCGGGGCCCAGGAGCGGATCACGTTCCGCGACGGCTTCGACGGCCTGCCGGCCTTCAGCCGCGACGGCAAGCGGATGCTCTGGACCTCCAAGGGCCGGACCCCCGACCGGACGAGCCAGCTCTTCGTCGCCGACTTCGCCGCCGACGCCTCGGGGGGGACGGCCTCCCCCTGAGGCCCCGCCCCGGCCGAAGCCTGCGACGGGACGCCGATCGGTCTCCATCCTGTCTCTCCCCGGGCCACGCGGCCGGGCCACGTCGGCCACGGCTCCGCGACGCCCGACTTCCCCGCTCCGAGGCCGCCCATGCCGACGAAAGACTCGATCCTCTACGTGCTCGACCTGGCCGAGAGCATCAGCAAGGGCTACCTCTCCGACCTCACGGCCGCCGACCTGCTGCTCCGTCCCGTCCCGGGGATGAACCACATCGCCTGGCAGCTCGGGCATCTGCTCCTGACCGAGCAGAGGTTCGTCGAGATGATCAAGCCGGGCTCCTCCCCCGCGCTGCCGCCGGACTTCGAGGCCGGCCACGGCCGGCAGAGCTTCGGCGACGACGAGCCGGGCCATCACCTCGCGCCCGCCGACTACCTCCGGCTGATGCAGGCCCAGCGCGACGCGACCAAGGCCGTCCTCGCCGGCCTGGGCGAGGACGAGCTCGCCGCGCCCGGCCCCGAGGGGGTCCGCCAGATGGCCCCGACCGTCGGCTCGACCTTCCTCCTGATCGGGACCCACGTCCTGATGCACGTCGGCCAGTACGTCCCGGTCCGCCGCAAGCTGGGCAAGCCGATCGCCATGTGAGCCCGGCCGTCGCGGGCCGCGCGGGGCCGGCCCGTCACGACCCTCGGGCGCGCCGCGGGATCGACACCCCGGGGGCAGACGATCAGCGGGCATATCAGTCTCGCGGAATCCGCACGTGTCGATTGTAAAAGGTCGCCGGCCTGGCTAGGATTGCGGTTCGGAAAGGGGGGGGGTATCCGATGGCAACCGATCGGCAGATCGCGGAGACGGTCGCCCGCTGCGTGGGCATCATGGTCCATTACTACAACACCGGCCGGGCCGCGAAGGACCGGAAGCTGATGGGCGCGGAGGTCCAGGTCGTCGCGGCCTGGGTGAAGGAGCTGGACCTCGACGACGCGGCGACGAACCGCGACATCTTCAACCCCGTCCGGCAGGAGCTGCTCGCGCGGTACGAGTCGAAGGTCGCGTCCGACCTGTTCGTCCGGTTCCTCCGCGAGTTCGAGGCGCTGGCGACCGAACGGCTCGCCCGCGCGTAGTCCCGTCCCGATCGAGGGGGCCGGCCCGGGTCAGCCCCGGGCCGCGATCAGCCGGTCGAGCAGGACCGGGTTCACGACCCCTCGGAAACGGACCTTGCCGTCGATGGCGACGACCGGCACGCTCGGCCCGTAGGCGTCGGCCAGGGCCGGGTCGCCGTCGACGTCGACCAGCTCGATGGCGAACCCGTGGCGGCGACGGTACGACTCCAGGACGTCGATGGCCGTGTGGCAGCAGCCGCACTCGGCCCGGGTGTAGACGGTGACGCGGAGGTCGTCCCGCCGGGCGGGGCTCGGCCCTCGGGTGATCGGTCGTGCCAGGCGCTTCAGGAGGGTGATCATCGGCCGGGGATCTCCGCCGGGGACGGGTCCGGGGCGGGCCGGACCTGGACGAGGTTGTCGAAGAAGGTCGCGCCGCCGCCCATGTCGGTCAGCGCCGACGAGGTGGTGCTGTTCGCGTTGGCCCCGCCGGGGCTGAGCTTGCCCCAGTAGATCCCGGCGGCCACCGCCACGCCCGGCTTCACCGAGCCGGTCAGGGCGACCCGGGCGAGGAACCGCCCGCGGTCGTTGTAGACCTCCGCCCAGTCGCCGTCGCCCAGGCCGCGGTCGGCCGCGTCGACGTCGGCCATCTCGACCGTCGGGTCCCCCGCGCGGGACCGGTGGCGGTCCGAGCCGGCGAACGTCGAGTTGAGGAAGTTCGCCCGGGGCGGGCTCAGGAGCTGGATCGGGTGCACCGCGGCGAGGTCCGGGCGGGTCTGCGGGTCCTCGCGCGGCGGGATGTACGCCGGGAGCGGGTCGAGCCCGTCGGCGAGCATCCGGGCCGAGTACAGCTCGCACTTCCCCGAGGGGGTCGGGAAGGCCCCGTCGGCGAACGGGGTGTAAACCTCGGGGATCGCCAGCCGGACGCTCGCCTCGGCCTGGAGGCGCTCGAGGGTGATCCCCCGGAGCGACGGGCCGCCGTCGAGCGCCTCGCGGATCAGGGCCTCGTCGTCGGGGAAGAGGGCGGGCTCGAAGCCGAGCCGCGAGGCCAGGGCGCGGAAGACGTCGTTGTTCGACCGGGCCTCGCCCCTCGGCGCGATCGCCGGGGTGTTGAGCATGACGTAGTGGTGGCCGTACGACCCGTGGAGGTCGACGTGCTCGAGCTGCGTCGTCGCCGGCAGGACGAGGTCGGCCAGGTCGGCCGTGTCGGTCATCACCTGCTCGTGCACGACGGTGAACAGGTCGTCGCGGCGGAGCCCCTCGACCACGAGCGCCTGGTCGGGGGCGACGGCGGCCGGGTTCGAGTTGTAGACATACAGGGCGCGGACAGGCGGGCCGGGGAGCCGGCCGGCGAGGGCCTCGCCCAGCCGGTTCATGTTGATCGTCCGGGTCCCGGGCGGCGAGAGGTCGGGGCGGGTCAGCTTGTCCGCGGCGAAGTCGTAGGCGCCGCCGGTCGTGAGCAGGGCCCCGCCGCCGTGGTGCCGCCAGGCCCCGACGATCGCCGGCAGGCAGGCGATCGTCCGGACCGCCATCCCCCCGCCCCGGTGGCGCTGGAGGCCGTAGTTCAGCCGGATCAGCGAGGGGTGCGACGTCGCGTATTGCTGCGCCAGCCGCGCGATCGTCGCCTCGTCGACCCCGGTGATCGCGGCGACCCGGTCCGGGGGATACTCGTCGAGCGCCCGACGGCGGAGGGCCTCGGCCCCGACGGTGGCCCGGGCCAGGTAGTCGGCGTCCTCCAGCCCGTCGCGCCAGATGACGTGCATCAGGCCCAGCGCCAGCGCGGCGTCGGTCCCGGGCCGGGTCGCGACGTGATGGTCCGACCGGACGGCCGTGGCGCTCCGGAACGGGTCGATCGTGACGATCGTCGCCCCGTGATTGCGGGCCTCGACCATCCGCGACCAGAGGTGGGCGTTGGTCTGCGCGGTGTTCGAGCCCCAGTTGAGGATCAGGCGGCATCCCGCGACGGCCATCGGGTCGGCCCCGAACCGGCCCCGACCGACGGTGTACTCGTAGCCGGCCGTGCCCGCCGAGGCGCAGATGGTCCGGTCGAGCGTCGAGGCGCCGAGCCGATGGAAGAAGCGGCGGTCGAGGCTGCTCCCCTGGAGCTTGCCCATCGTCCCGCAATAGCTGTAGGGGAGGATCGCCTCGGGCCCGTCGGCCGAGCCGGCGATCGCCGCGAACCGCGCGGCGATCGCGGCGATCGCCTCGTCCCAGCCGATCGGCTCGAACCGGCCCGACCCCTTGGGACCGACCCGACGGAGCGGGCGGAGGACGCGGTCGGGCCGGCGGACGTGGTCGAGGTAGCTCGCCATCTTGCCGCAGAGCACCCCGCGGGTGAACGGGTGGCCGCGGTCCCCCCGCAGCCCGACGGCCTCCCCGTCCCGGACTACGACCTCCATCGCGCACGTGTCCGGGCAGTCGAGCGGGCAGACGCACTTCACGACGGTCGCGGAGGGGTTCGCCACGGCGAGGGGGCTCCCGAAGATCCTGGAGGCGGGGCGGTCGTCCGGCCGATCCGATTGTACGGGTCCTGCGGTCCCGATGCACGCACGGCCCGTCGAGGCCTGACGGTCGGCTCCGTCGCCGGTTCGAGCGAGAATCCTGGTGTTGATAAAATTCATCAAGGTTCCTGCCCCTTGTGGGCGGGGCGTCTCAATCGATAGGATCGCGATCACTTCGCTGGAGACGTCTCCCGCCTTCGCCCCCCCGCCGACCAGAAGGAAGCTTCCATGACCCGCCTCCTCAGAGCCACCCTCGCCTCCCTCTCGCTGGCCGTCCTCGGCCTCGCCGGCTCGTTCGAGCGGACGGCCCGCGCCGATGCGACCTTTGTCGTCAGCGACCAGGCCACGAGCTCGATCCGGCAGTTCGACGCCTCGGGCAAACAGATCGGGTCGATCAGCCTGCCGGGGCTCGGGGCCAACCTCGCCTCGCCCGGCCTCCTGACCTTCGACTCGGCGGGCGACCTCTTCGTCGCCGATCGCGGGACCTCCAGCATCTTCGAGATCCGCCCCAGCGTGGGCGGGGCCCCGAACCGGATCGACCGGATCTTCCAGTTCACGAACGGCGTCTCCTACCCGAACGGCCTGGCCTTCGGTCCGGACGGCAATCTCTACGTCGCGACGTTCTCGAGCGGGTCGACCCCGGGTGGCAGCGTCGTCCGGCTCAGCGGGATCAACTCCACCTCGGCGGTGACCGCGACGACGGTCCTCGACGGCAGCAACGCGACCGGCCTCTACGGCCCGACCGGCCTGGCCTTCAACGGCAACACGCTGCTGGTCAACAGCTCGCTCAACGGCGGGCTCTTCCAGTCCACCCTGAACGCGACGACGGGCGCGCTGACGACCCCCACGGCCCTGATCCCGACCGGCACCCTCAATACCCCCGCCGGCCTGCTCGTCGGCGGGGACGGCTCGATCTACGAGACCAACTTCAGCACGGGCGTGGTCCAGAAGTTCAGCGCCTCGGGCTCGCTCCTCTTCAGCACCACGACGGCGGGCCTGAACGGGCCGACGGCGATCGCGTTCTCCCCGGACCTCCTGTCGATCGTGGTCACCTACGGGACCAGCGGCGTGATCGCACGCTACGCGGCGTCGAACCTGGCCTCCCAGGCCACCTTCCCCACCATCAGCGGCCCGTTCCAGCCGACTGGGATCGTCACCGCCCCGACCGGCTTCAACATCGTGCCCGAGCCGGCCAGCTTCGCCCTGCTCGGCCTCGGGGTGGTCGGGCTGTTCGGCCTCCGCACGGCCCGCGCCCGGGCCGCAACCCGCGCTTGATCGCGACGCGAACACCGCGAGGGCGGCGGGACCGGGCCGCCCTCGTCGGGTTCGCGGCGGGCACGGGCGTGTCGAGCGTGTCATCCCTGCCCGAGCGACCCCGAGCCATCGCCCGATAGCGCCTGCGGCCCCCTCTCCGCAGGCGCGATGGCGGGACCGAGGTCGCCGGATGCTTCGGGAACGGACGGCGTCAGTATCCTCGGCCACCGTACCCGCCGCCCGCGCCATATCCGCCCCCGCCCCCGCCGTATCCACCCCCGCCGCCACCATATCCCCCGCTCCCGCCGTATCCCCCGCCCGTGCCGCCGCCGTACCCCCCGCCGCCGCCGTAGCTGCTCCGGCGGCCGCCCGCGCTGCCCCCGCCGCTGCCTCGCTCCTCGCGGGGACGGGCCTCGTTGACGGTCAGGGGACGGCCGCCGTAGGGCGTGCCGTTCAGGGCCTCGATCGCCGCCTGCGACTCGTCGTCGTTGGCCATCTCGACGAACCCGAAGCCGCGGCTCCGGCCGCTGAACTTGTCGATGATGACCTGGCCGCTCGTCACCGTCCCGTAGGCCTGGAAGAGCTCGACGAGGTCATCGCCCGTCGTGTCGTACGGGAGGTTGCCGACGTAGATGTTCTTGCCCATGATGTCACCTCCCGGGAATCCCTCCGCGTCCGCCCGCGGCGGACCGCCGGTCCTGCTGATCCTGGGTCGACTCGCCGGAGCGGGTCGGATCTCGACCCGGCCCCACCGAACAGCTTCGTCCTGCCCTCGGGGCGACGCAAGCGAAAAATCGACACATCCAGGAGAATTATCGGCGAGGGGGGTCGCCTTCGAAACGCCGACGGCCCGGGGATGAGCCCGGGCCGTCGGCGGAGGTCCGATCGCAGGGTGCGGGACCCGGGGAGTTCAGGCCAGGTCGCGATCAGCCCGGGGCAGCAGGGCGGCGAAGTCGAGCTTCGACGGGCAGGCCTCGCGGGCGGCGGCGAGGTCGGCCCCCTGCCAGTCGCGGGCCTCGGCGGGGAGGCCGGCGAAGGCACGCCTGGCCTCGCCGCGGAGGCCGTGCCGCTCGTAGTAGGTGAGGTACCGGGTCAGGTCGCCGAGGCTCGCCTTGGTCCCGCCGGCGATCGAGCATCGGCCGTCGCAGTCGGCGCAGAGGCTCGGGTGCGAGGCAAGGAAGGCGCCCCGTAGGGCGTCGATCTCGGCCTTCTTGAGCGGGCCGGCGAACATCTTGGCGGCGCGGGTGTTCTCGCGGGTCTGGTCGGTGTTCCGCATCGAGACGCAGCACGAGGAGAACCGCTCGTCGCTCCAGATCGCGTGCAGCAGGGCGCCGAACGGGGTCAGCCCCTTGGCGATCAGGTCGGGGGCCTTCTTGGGGACCTCGGCGAGGAAGTTCTCGGGCTTCGGCCCGGCGATCTGCTTCATCGAGATCAGGCCGATCCCGGCCTTGTGGGCGGCGTCGAGCGCCCGGTTCAGCGGGGTGTCCTTGTCGAGCCAGGCCGTGTTCTGGACCATGATCGCGTCGACGAAGCCGCCCTTGGCCGCCGCGGCGATGATCTTGTCGCGGTCCTTGTTGTGCGTCGAGAAGCCGACGAGCCTCGCCTTGCCCGACTTCCGGATCGCATCGGCGACCCGCTTGAACTCGGCCCCGCCGGCGAACTCGACCGCCTCGTCGACCGTGTGGTGGTCGCCCAGGGCGTGGACGAAGATCATGTCGACGTGGTCGACCTGGAGGGCTTCGAGCCGCTGGTCGAGCATCCCGACGAGCTCGCCCGGGGTCCGGGGCGAGTCCTTGGTCACCAGGAAGATCGACTTCCGGACCTCGGGGGCGGACCGGAACCACTTGGCGAGCCCGGGCTCGGAGCGGTACGACTTGGCCGTGTCGTAGTAGCGGACGCCGCTGGCGTAGGCGAACCGGACCAGCCGGTCCAGGCTGGGGCTCTGCCACGTCCCCTGGTTGAGGATCGAGACGTCGACGCCCGTCCGACCCAGCTTGCGGGTGGGCACGAGTGTCTTGGAGGCCGCTTCGTCGCCGGCCCGCGTGGTCGCGGCCCCGAGGGTCAGGGCCGTGGCGCCGACCATGGCGCCTGCCTGGAGGAACTCACGCCGTCGGACCGTCTCCGCATCGCTCTCGTGCATCCGGAAGGCTCCTCGGAACTCCGGCCCGATCGGGCCCTGATCGCATCGGCTCCCGCCCATTACGTCGTCTCATCGTAAGCCGAGGACGGGCGGTTGTCGAGCAGCCCCGCGGCGGAGTGCCCGGATTCGCGGGCGAGCGAGGAGCCTCAGACGGTGACGGCGTGGGTCGTCTCGAACTCGGCGAACTGGTGGGTCGGCAGGATCTCTTCGCGATAGATGGGCACATGCCCGGGGGCCTCGATCCCGATCCGGACCTGGTTGCGGTCGATCTTGACGATGGTGACCACGATGCCGTCGCCGATCATGATCTTCTCGTTGACCTTGCGGCTGAGGACCAGCATGATTTCATCCTGTTGAATTGAAGGCCCGATCCCGTAACGATCCGTCGCAACGCGAGTCTTCGGTCGGCCGATGTCTCCCGTGCCGCGAACGAAGTGAACATAATGCATCGCCAGTGCCGATGGGCCAGTTATTCCGCGCAATTTGCCGCAAGTCATTGTCAGTTTATAGATTAAATTTTTCAAGTCCTGGGTCGATCTTGCCGAGAGGTGGACAAATCGTCCCCCGGTTTTATAAAAACTTCCCAAAACCGTGGGCCCCCGCCGAGAGAAAGGGAAGCCGGGTTGACCGGGGCCGCGACGGGATGGTCAAGCCGGCCGCCGAGGGTTACGATTTGTCCCGGGGGATCGGGGTCCCGGGCGGTCGTCCGGGAAGCTGAGATCCCGTCCGAGGGTCGGGGGGCTGCCGTTGAGGGTCGGGCTCGGACACGACACGCACCGGCTGGCGGAGGGGCGTCCGCTGATCCTCGGCGGCGTCCGGATCGACCACCCGCGCGGGCTGGTCGGCCATTCCGACGCCGACGTGGTCCTCCATGCCGTCGCCGACGCCCTGCTGGGGGCCGCGGCCCTGGGGGATATCGGCGAGCACTTCCCCGACACCGACCCGAGGTGGGAGGGGGCCGACAGCGGCCGGCTCCTCGGGGAGGTCGTCGCGAGGGTGGCCCGGGCCGGCTGGTCGCCGATCAATTGCGACCTGACGATCCACGCCCAGGAGCCCAAGCTCGTCCCCCACAAGCCCGCCATCCGGGCGGGCGTCGCCCGCCTGCTCGGGCTCGACGTCACGGCCGTCAACATCAAGGCCAAGACGGGCGAGCACGTCGGCCCGATCGGCCGGGGCGAGGCGATCGCCTGCGAGGCGATCGTCCTGGTCGGCCCCGCCGCCCCGCCGACCGCCGAGCAGCCGGCCGGCTGAACCGACCGGCAGGGCGGGAGGGCAGGGGCCCCGGCCCGGCCCGGCCCGAGCGATCCGCCCCGTCCGTCCCCGATCGAGTCTCAACCGACCATGCTACGCCTCTACAACACGCTGACGCAGGCCAAGGAGCCGTTCCGGCCCGTCGTCCCCGGCCGGGTCGGGATGTACGTCTGCGGGCCGACGGTCTACGCCAACAGCCACGTCGGCCACATGGTCGGCCCCGTGATCTTCGACACGATCAAGCGGTACCTGGTCTACTCGGGATACGAGGTCACCTGGGTCGTCAACATCACGGACGTCGACGACAAGCTGATCCAGCGGGTCCAGGAAGAGGGGGCGACCCCGCGCGACATGGCCGTCCGGGTCAAGGCGCTGGCCGAGCGGGTCACGGCCGACTACCGGGCCTGCCTGGACGCCCTCGGGGTCGACGGGATCGACCGGATGCCCCGCGCCACCGACCACATCGGCGACATCCTGGAGATCACCCGGGGCCTGGTCGAGAAGGGGTTCGCCTACCCGTCGGGGGGCGACGTCTACTTCGACGTGACGAAGGCCCCCGACTACGGGAAGCTCAGCCACCGCGACCCCGAGGAACTGCAGGCCGGGGCCCGGGTCGAGCCGACCGCGATCAAGCGGCACCCCGGTGACTTCGCCCTCTGGAAGGGGTCGAAGCCCGGCGAGCCCGCCTGGGAGAGCCCGTGGGGGCCCGGCCGGCCCGGCTGGCATATCGAGTGCTCGGCGATGAGCATGAAGCTCCTCGGCGAGCACTTCGACATCCACGGCGGCGGCCTCGACCTGGTCTTCCCGCACCACGAGAACGAGGTCGTCCAGTCCGAGTCGTACACCGGCAAGACCTTCGCCACCTACTGGCTCCACAACGGCCTGCTGACCAACAAGGGGAAGAAGATCAGCAAGAGCGACCCGGGGACCGTCGTGTTGATGAGCGACCTGCTCGCCGACCACGACCCCGACACGCTCCGCTGCCTCTTCCTCAGCAGCCACTACCGACGCCCGACCGACTTCGGCCCGGGCCGGCTCGACGAGATCCACCGCGGCCTCCAGTCGTTCCGCAACTTCATCGAACGCCTCCGGGTCGCCGGGACCGACTTCTACAGCCTGGCCGTCCCGCCCCGACGCGACCTCGACGCCGTCCCGGCCGGCGACGCCGACCTCTCGACGATCGCGGACCATCGCCGCCGCTTCCTCGACGCGATGGACGACGACTTCAACACGGGCGGGGCCCTCGGCGAGCTGTACGAGATCGCCCGGGCGCTGAACCGCTACGCCGACGCGCACCCGGAGGCCGTCGGGGGGTCGGCGGCGGAGGGCCTCTCGTCCCCATTCCGGTTCGGGGTCGTCGTCCTCAAGGAGCTCTCGCAGATCCTCGGCCTCTTCCGGAAGCCGGCCGTCGCGAAGTCCGAGGGGGAGGGGCGCCTGACCGGGCCGCTCCTGGAACTGCTGATCGAGCTGAGGGCCGACCTCCGTCGCGAGAAGAACTTCCGGCTCGCCGACGAGATCCGCAAGCGGCTCGACGCCCTCGGCGTGACCCTCGAAGATCGGCCGGCGGGGACGACCTGGAAGATCGGCTGATGTGACGTCCGAACCGACGGGCCCCGGGATGGCGGCCCGGCGACCGACCCCGGTCCAAGGAGGGCCCGACCGATGGCGACCTCGGCGAAAGACCCGACCCGACGCGATGAAACGGCCCCGGCCCTCGTCCCGACCCCCGGCCGGGTGGTCGGGATCGACCCGGGCCTGCACGTCACCGGCTATGCGGTGGTCGAGCCGACGAGGTCGGGCCCGCTCGTGGTCGAGGCGGGGGTGATCCGCCCGCGCGGGGCGGCGACGGCGGCGATGTCCGACCGCCTGAAGGTGATCCACGAGGGGGTCCTGGAGGTCCTCGACGCCTTCCCCGCGACGGCGCTGGCGATCGAGCAGGTGCACAGCCACGTCGGCCACCCGCGGACGTCGATCCTGATGGCCCACGCCCGCGGCGTGATCGTCCTGGCCGCCGCGCTCCGGGGGGTGCCCGTCTTCGGCTACGCGGCGAGTCGGGTCAAGAAGACCCTCACCGGCAGCGGCCGGGCCCCCAAGGATCAGATGCAGCACGCGATCCGGACCGAGCTGGGCCTGGACGTCCTGCCCGAGCCCCACGACGTCGCCGACGCCTGCGCCGTGGCCCTCTGCCACTACCAGATCGCCCGGAACTTGCAGGCCCTCGACGGCCTCTGATCGGCCGCCCCGGGGTGCGGCCCGCCCTCGCCTCGGGGTAGAATCGAGGGGAGGCACGCGGGCCGTGCCGATCCGGGTGCGGAGGTCCGGGCGGAGGATCGTCGGTTGAGCGAGACCCAGGCCGGGCTCAGGATGACCTTCGACGGCGGGAGCCTCGTCCTCGACGGGCTGCCCGAGGGGAACCCCCTCGGGGTCCCGGGGGTCCTCTACGACCCGAGGACCCGCCAGTTCCGCGCCGAGGGGATCTGGTACCGGACGATCGTCCAGTTCCTCAAGGACCGCGCGATCGGCTTCGACGACGGGGCCCGCGACTACAAGAAGGCGGTCTGGACCATCCGGGTCGAGAAGCAGGCCTTCCCGCACCAGACCGAGGGGCTGAAGGCCTGGGTCGACGCCTCGAAGCGGGGGGTGGTCGTCCTGCCGACCGGCACGGGCAAGACCCACCTGGCGAACCTCGCCATCCGCGCGGCCGAGCGGCCGAGCCTGGTCGTGACGCCGACGATCGACCTGATGAACCAGTGGTACGACGAGCTGACGCTCGCCTTCGAGGCCGAGGTCGGACTCGTCGGCGGCGGCTACAACGACGTCCGACCTCTGACGGTCACGACCTATGATTCGGCCTATCAGAACGTCGACCGGCTGGGCAACAAGTTCGGCCTGATCGTCTTCGACGAGTGCCACCACCTGCCCGGCCCGACCTACGGCCAGTCGGCCCGCGGGGCGATCGCGCCGTTCCGCCTGGGCCTGACGGCCACGCCCGAGCGGGCCGACAACGCCCACGAGCACCTCGACCAGCTCATCGGCCCGATCGTCTACCGCCGCGAGATCACCCAGCTCCGCGGCCAGTTCCTCGCCGACTACACGATCGAGACCCTCTACGCCGACCTGTCCGAGGAGGAGCGGTACCGCTACGAGTCGGCCCGGCTCCAGTACCGCGAGTTCCTCCAGTCGACCGGGATCGACATGCGACGCCCCGGCGCCTGGGGCCAGTTCCTGTTCACGGCCCACCGGTCGGCCGAGGGCCGCGCGGCCTACGTCGCCTACCGGGAACAGCGCTCGCTCGCCCTCGCCGCCCCGGCCAAGCTGAAGGTGCTCGAGCGCCTCCTGGAGCGGCACAACGGCGACCGGGTGATCATCTTCACCAACGACAACGCGACCGTCTACACGATCGCCCGCCGGTTCCTCGTCCCGGTCATCACCCACCAGACCAAGACCAAGGAGCGTCGCGAGGTCCTGCTCCGGTTCAACTCGGGCGCCTACCCGATCGTGGCGACCTCGAAGGTGCTGAACGAGGGGGTGAACGTCCCCGAGGCGAGCGTGGCGATCATCCTGAGCGGCTCGGGCTCGGTCCGCGAGCACGTCCAGCGGCTCGGCCGGATCCTGCGCAAGTCGGGCGACAAGGAGGCCATCCTCTACGAGGTGATCACCCGCGGAACGGTCGAGGAATTCACCTCGAACCGTCGCAGACAGCACAGCGCTTACGGCGGAGACTGACCTCCGCGGCCCTGATGATACGCCCCGCCGGGCGATCGGAGGATGACGATGGCGACCACGCCCAGGCAACGCAAGGGCGGGCGGTTCACGCAGACGATCGTGGCCGAGGGGTCGATGCTCGTCTCGCGCTACCTGAAGGATCACGGATACGACCGAGACCCGGGACGTTACAACGTCTGGGTCGACCGCCGTCGGGTAGGGCCGGACGGCTGGATCGACGCAGGTGACCTCGTCACGATCGGGCCCCGGGGGGTGAAGAAGCCTCGCTCGGCCGCGCCGATCAAGCCCCGGCTCCGACGACCTGCGAGGAAGGTTCGCGGCCTGGGCGAGCTGGTCGGCGGATGGATCGAGGGAGGGGATCCCGTGGAGCAGCGCGAGGCGCTCGAGCAGTTCAAGAGATCGATCAACGAGACCCGTGCCCGGTCCGGCGGTCGGATCCTCTACCCGTGAGGCCGTTGATCCTGCTCGACACCGGCGTGATCGGCATCCTGATCAACCCGAAGTCGTACCCGGATGCCGTGGCATGCCGGCGCTGGCTCGGAGGGGTCGAGGCCGCGGGGATCTCGATTGCGATGGCGTTGATCTGTTACTATGAGGCCCGTCGTGAATGGGATCGGCTCATCCTCCGCGACCGTGAGGCCGACCCCGCCCGAGGCCGGGTCTGGCTCGGGGCGCTCGGCCGTCTTGAACGGCTTGCGGGACGGGTCACGCTGGCCCCTTGCGACCGGAAGACCATGATCATCGTGGCCGGCTACTGGGCCGAGGCTCGGGCTCGCGGCCTCCCGACGGCCCCCGATGAATCCCTGGACGCGGACGTCATCCTCGCCGCGACCGCGCGACGGGCGTCCCGCGGCGGTCGCGATGTCTGCGTGATCACGACCAACGTCGCCCACCTCTCCCGCTTCGTCCCCGCCCGCCGGTGGGATGAATACCCGGCCGACTGACCGGACCGACCGAGACCACCCGATGCTCACCGGCAACCTCGTCCGGACCCGGATGTCCAAGGGCCGGATCATCCCGCTCTACCTCAAGCGCGAGAGCCCCGAGTGGCTCGAGGTCGCCGAGACCCTGCTGCTCCTCTTCCGCGAGGGGAAGGGCCGGACCCGCGGCGAGATCGAGGCGGAGGTCGACGAGCTCGTCGGCGAGGGGCTCGCGACGCTGGCGCATCGGGGGCTCGCCAAGATCCTCGAGGACCGGGCCGAGTTCGAGGTCGTGGCCGACGTGGCGCCCGAGGCGGTCCGCGAGGCCGTCTTCACCGCCGCGGCCGAGCGTCGCCAGGCCCTCCGGGCCTCCGGGAAGCGCGGGGGGTTCCGCCGCGACGAGGTGCTGGAGGAGGTCGGCGGCCGGCTCGGGATCGCCGCCGAGCACGTCGCGGCCTCGCTCTTCGCCGACCTCAAGGACGAGAACCGGCTGCTCGACTTCAAGGACCTCTCGGCCGAGCGGCTCGTCGATCGGTACAACGTCGGGCTGGCGCAGTCGGTCCTGCTCCGGTCGGTCCGGGTGACGGTCGAGGTCCGCGGCGAGCGCCCCGCGCGATACCGGCAGCTCTTCCGTCAGATCAAGTTCCATCGCCTGCTGGCCAAGGTCGACGGGTCGATGGACGACGGCTACACGATCCAGATCGACGGCCCGCTCAGCCTCTTCAACGCCACGAACCGGTACGGCCTCCAGATGGCCAACTTCCTGCCCGCGCTCTTGCTCTGCCGCGACTTCCGGCTGGTGGCCGAGCTGCTCTGGGGGCCGAGGCGCGAGCCCCGGAGCTTCCAGCTCGACGCGGGGGACGGCCTCGTCTCGCACTACCAGGACGTCGGCACCTATGCCCCGGCCGAGCTCGCCGCCTTCGTCGAGCGGTTCCGCCAGGTCGCGCCGGCCTGGGAGGTCTCGGAGGCGACCGAGATCGTCGAACTGGGGCGCGAGGGGGTCTGGGTGCCGGACTACCGGTTCGTCCACCGCGCGACCGGGGTCGACGTCCTGGTCGAGGTCCTCGGCTTCTGGAAGCGGTCGAGCCTCGAACGGCTCCTGCGGCTCCTGCCGGCCCACGGCCCCCCCCGGTACCTGCTGGCGATCGCCGAGCGGCTCAAGGTCGACGAGGAGGCCCTCGGCGACCTCGCCGGCCCGGTGCTACGATTCAAGGAGATCCCGAACGCCGCCGAGCTGGCGGGGCTCCTCGACGGCTTCCTGCCCCGGAAGGGCGGGCTGCCGCTCCCCTGATCGGGGTCCCGATCCTGACCGTTGTATCCCGGAGGAGACGAGCGTGATCCGTCGCATCTACGTCCGTGCCCTTCGCCACACGAGGTCGGCCTTCTGGCGCGACGCCTCCGCCGTGGAAGGCTCGGTGATGCTGCATGTTCTGCCCCTCGTGCTGACCTTCGGGGCGATCGCCTGCGCGATCGCGTATATCGACTGGAACGAGAAGCTACCGAACCTCAAGATCGAGGTCACGGCCTTCGAGCTGCTCGGGGCCGCGCTGGGTGCCCTGCTCGTCCTGCGGACCAACGAGGGGATCGGCCGCTGGACCGAGGGGCGGAAGCTCTGGGGCGGGATCACGAATCAATCGCGGAATATCGTCGCCGCCGGCCTCGCCTACGGGCCCGACGACGAGGCCTGGCGGCGCTCGCTGGTCCGGTGGACGATCGTCTTCGCCCACGCCTGCCGCCGGAGCCTCCGCGCCGAGCGCGCGATCCCCGAGATCGTCGAACTCGTCGGCGAGGACGAGGCTCGTAGGGTCGCCGAGGCCGAGCACATGCCCGGCCACGTGTCGCTGGTCCTCGGCCGGATCTTGCGCGTCGCCGTCGACCGGCTCGGGATGGACCGGTTCATGTTCCTCCAGATCGATCAGGAGCGGATGGCCCTGATCGATCACATCGGCGGCTGCGAGCGGATCTCGAAGACGCCGCTACCGAGGGCCTACGCGATCCAGATCCGCCAGCTCCTCTTCGCCTTCCTCGTCGTCCTGCCTTGCGGTTTGATCAAGCAGGTCGGTTACTGGTACACGCCGCTGCTCACGATGGTGGTCGCGTACCCGCTGCTCGCGCTCGACCGGATCGGGGCCGAACTCCAGAGGCCGTTCCTCAAGAGCAGCCTCAGCCATCTCGACCTCGACGGGATCACGACCACGATCGAGCGTAACCTACTGGGCCTGCTCGACGGGCCGGCCGGGGACGTCGAGGTCGACGTGCTCCTGGTCGAAGACGAGGTCGGGGCGACTCCCCCCGCGCCCTCGGCTTGATCCCCCGGGGCCCGGCCCGTACGATGGACGATTGTTCCGTCGGCCGCCGGGCAGGGCGGCCGAGTCCCACCCTGGCCCGGGCGACCCTCCCGTGACGATCACCCTCAACGGCGAAGCCCGCGACCTGCCGGGCCCGATGACCGTCGCCGAACTCCTCCGGCACATCGGGGTCAAGCCCGGTCACGTCGCGGTCGAGGTCAACCGCGGCCTCGTCCCCCGCGCCCGGCACGAGGAGACCCCGGTCGCGCCGGGCGACGCGCTCGAAGTCGTCACCCTCGTCGGCGGCGGCTCGCCGGCCCTGGAGTCTCCCCCAATCGCCGACGATCCGCCGTTGATCATCGGCTCACACCGGTTCGGGAGCCGCCTGCTGGTCGGGACCGGCAAGTATGCGACGCTCGACCTGATGCGCGACTGCCTCGACGCCTCGGGCTGCGAGGTCGTCACGGTGGCCGTCCGCCGCGAGCGGCTCTTCGACAAGGAGGGCCGGAGCCTGCTCGACTTCCTCGACCCGGGCCGGTACACGATCCTGCCCAACACGGCCGGATGCTTCAGCGCCGAGGAGGCCGTCAGGACCGCCCGGCTCGGCCGGGAGCTGCTCTCGGGGCTCGACAACCCGGGCGCCGACTGGGTGAAGCTCGAGGTCCTGGCCGACCCGAGGACCCTGCTCCCCGACCCGTTGGCGACCCTGGAGGCGACCCGGACCCTCGTGGGCGAGGGGTTCCACGTCCTCTGCTACACGAGCGACGACCCGGTGATGGCCCGCCGCCTCAAGGCCGAGGGGGCGGCGAGCGTGATGCCCGCCGGCAGCCCGATCGGCAGTGGCCAGGGGGTCCTCAACCCGAACAACATCCGGATCATCCTCGAAGATCTCAAGGGGGACGACCCGGCCTATCCCGTGATCGTCGACGCCGGGGTCGGCACCGCCAGCGACGTGGCGACGGCGATGGAACTCGGCTGCGACGGGGTCCTGCTCAATACCGGGATCGCCGGCGCGAAGGACCCGCTCCGAATGGCCCGCGCGATGCGGCTCGCGGTCGAGGCCGGTCGGCTCGCCGCCGGGGCGGGACGGATCCCGAAGAAGCTCTATGCCACCGCGTCGAGCCCGACCGAAGGGCTGATCCGGGGCCGATGATCCCGACCCCGTTTTGCCGGTCCCCTCGCGGGGAAAGCCCCTGGCTTTCCCCGCGAGCACACCGAGGAGATCGACGATGGACCAGCCTGCGTTTGTCGATGCCAGGGCCGAGATCAACCCGCCTCGCCGTCGTCGCCGACGGATCTGGATCGCCTCGACGCTGCTGCTCGGAGTCGTGGCGATCGTGGTCGGCTGGTCGATCGTGGCGCGGGCCTCGGCCCTCCGGATGTACATCGTCCCGTCGTCGTCGATGAGCCCGGCGATCGGGGCCGGCGACCGGGTCTGCGTTGACCTGAAGCCGGCCGACCGGCCGCGACGCGGCGAGGTCTGGATCTTCGCGATGCCGGCGGCCGGCCTCGGCGTGCCGGGACAGGCGATCAAGCGGGTCGTGGGCCTGCCGGGCGAGACGGTCCGAATCGAGGCGGGCAAGGTCTGGGTTGAGGGCCGGTCCATCGACGAGCCGTACCTCGCGCGGCCGATGACCTACACGATGCCGGCCCGGACGCTCGGCCCGTCCGAGTACTTCCTGCTCGGCGACAATCGCGACGCATCCAACGACAGCCACGTCTGGGGCCCGGTCCCGGCCGGGTCGATGTTCGGCCGCGTCCTCTATCGGGTCTGGCCCCTGAGCCGGGCCGGCGGGCTCTGAAGTCGACCTCGGCCGAGGACCGGAGGCATGCCCGATGGAGGCGAGCGACCCCGGGCACGATCCTCGATCATCGAGGCGCGATCGCATCTCGGCAGCCGACAGGGCCAGGACGCTCGTGAGGCCGACGACCATGGGCGAGATTGACGGCGGGTTCGCGGTGCGGGTCGGGGGAAATCCTCCCGATGATCCGTCGCCGAGACGCAATCGTCTCGTCTGGCTCGGCCTCGGGATCGCGGCCCTGGTCGTGTTCGAGTTGACGGCCGACCCTGCCCTCGCGGTGGTCGTCGGTTGCCTCAAGTTCGGCTGGGACGACCTGGCGACGGCCCGATGGCTGAGGCGGGCCGACTCGGATCGGCTTCGAGGCCGGGTCACCGCGCGGTTCTACGCGGCCTGGTCGCTCTGGCGGATCAGTGCCGTCGGCCTCGCGATGATGATCGTCATCGTGTTCGCGACCGCCCCGCTCCTGGCGATGATGCAAGCCCGCGGGAAGCAAGTCCCCGACGTGCCGCGCGAATTCGTGACGGTCCTCTTCGTCGCGTTATTCGGGATGATCGCGTCAAGCCTGTTGACGCTCTTCGCCATCGCGACCGCATGGCGGAATGGTGTCAAGGTCTGGGTCGGCCCCGAGGCGAAGTCGGCAAAGCTCCGCGGTGATTGGCCTCCCCTGGCGATCGTCGGCCGGCCGGCGAGGACGAATCGCGTGCACTGGATGGCCCTTGGCCTCCTGAGCGTCTCGCCCGTCCCGATCACCCTGGGTGTGATCCTCGTCGGCATGATCGACCGTCTCAACATGCCGATCATCCTCGTCGGCGGGTTCCTCCTCGTCGTCATCGTGGGTACCTCGATCGGCACGCGCGTCGCGGCCAGGACCCCGGAGGAATGTTGGCCGCTGCCCGACCTCGTCGCGGCGGAAGAACCGCCCCTCGCGGACATCGTGCCGTGGCTGCCCGTCGCCTGAGGGGAGGAGCTGGGATGGAGCCGTTCGACCCATCGACGATCCTCGGGCCCGGCGGGGCGATCTCGCGACGGCTGCCGAGCTACGAGTCCCGCCCCGAGCAGCTCGAGATGGCGCGGGCCGTCGCCCGGTCGATCGCCGAGGGGGGGCACCTGCTGGTCGAGGCGGGCACGGGGGTCGGCAAGAGCTTCGCGTACCTCGTCCCGGCGATCGTGGCGGCGGTCGAGTCGAAGAAGAAGGTCGTCGTCTCGACCCACACGATCAGCCTCCAGGAGCAGTTGCTCGACAAGGACCTGCCCTTCCTCCGCGCGGTCATGCCCCACGAGTTCACCGCGGCGCTGGTGAAGGGGAGGCGGAACTACATCGGCCTCCGTCGGCTGGAGGCGGCCGTCTCGCGGGCCACGGGGCTCTTCGGCAGGCCCGAAGACCTCGACGCCCTCGCCGAGATCCGGTTCTGGGCGGCGCGCACCGTCGACGGCAGCCGATCCGACCTCGACTTCCGGCCGCCGCCCGCCGTCTGGGACGCCGTCGAGAGCGACCACGGCAACTGCCTGGGCAAGAAGTGCCGGACCTACAAGGACTGCTTCTACTTCGCCGCCCGACGGCGGATGAACTCGGCCAACCTGCTCGTGGTCAACCACGCCCTGTTCATGACCGACCTGGCCCTCCGCGGCCAGGGGGCGAGCCTCCTGCCCGAGTACGACGTGGCGATCTTCGACGAGGCCCACACCGTCGAAGGGGTCGCGGCCGAGCACCTGGGGCTCCGGGTCGGCCAGGCGCAGGTCGATTACCTCCTGAACAAGCTGTACCACCCGAAGGCCCGCAAGGGCCTGCTCGCCTTCCACGGCCTCGTCGCCGCGGCCGACCAGGCCCAGGCCGCGCGGTCGGCGGCGGACGACTTCTTCGGCGGGGTCGCCGACCAGGCCCGCCGCCGAGGCTCGGCCAACGGCCGGCTCCGGACCCCCGTCGACGTGGCCGACTCGCTCGGCGAGGAGCTGCGCAAGCTCGCCACGACCATCGGCCGCGAGGCCGAGGCGATCGAGGACGACGACGACGCCCGGGGCGAGCTCTCGTCGGCGTCCGACAAATGCGAGGCCCTCGCCGCCGGCGTCACCGACTGGCTCGAACAGCGCCGGGAGGACAGCGTCTACTGGGTCGAGAATCAGCAATCCGGCGGCCGCGACCGGATGACGCTCGCGTGCGCCCCGATCGACGTCGGGCCGATCCTCCGCCGCGACCTGTTCGACCGGGTCCCGACCTGCATCCTGACGTCGGCCACCCTGAGCGTCGGCCGGCCGCCGAGCTTCGCCTTCGCCAAGGGGATGCTCGGGTTGACCAAGTGCGCCGGCCTCCAACTGGGCAGCCCGTTCGACTACCCGAACCAGGTGACGATCCACGTCCCGAGGAACCTGCCCGACCCGTCGACCGAGCCCCGCGACTTCGAGGCCGCCGCCATCCGGGCGATCCCGCACTACCTCGACAAGACGAACGGCCGGGCGTTCGTCCTGTTCACCTCGTACCGGATGCTGGAGGAGGCCGCCCGGGTCCTCGCCCCCTGGTTCGCCGACCGCAACATCGCCCTCTACGCCCAGGGGGAGGGGATGCCGCGGTCGAAGATGCTGGAGGCATTCAAGGCCGACGTCGACAGCGTGATCTTCGGGGCCGAGAGCTTCTGGCAGGGGGTCGACGTGCCGGGCGAGGCGCTCTCGAACGTGATCATCGTCCGGCTCCCGTTCAGCGTGCCCGACCACCCGCTGTTGGAAGCCCGGCTCGAAGAGATCCGGCGGCGGGGCGGGGTCCCGTTCCGCGACTATCAGCTCCCGCAGGCGGTCCTCAAGCTCAAGCAGGGCTTCGGCCGCCTGATCCGGGCGAAGACCGACCGCGGGATCGTCGCCATCCTCGACCCGAGGGTCCTGACCAAGCCTTACGGCCGGACCTTCTTCGAGTCCCTGCCGGACTGCCCGAGGGTGATCGAGAACATCGCCCCGACCGCCGCGCGATGAGCGGGTCGGGGCCTCGGCCGGGCGCGGTCAAGGCCGCGGCGGGTCGCCCCGGAGCGCGGCGGCGATCAGGGCGAGCGTCCCAGCGTTGCCCCGGGGATTCAGGTGGTCGAGGTCGAGGAAGGCGTCGTCGGGCTGTGTGTCCCCGAGGTCGACGATCGGCACCGGCTCCGGGCCGGACGCATCCCGGACGATCGACTCCAGCAGCCGGCGGGCCTTGGCCGGCATCCGGGCTCGCTGATCCGACGACTCCGGGAGCAGGACGACCCGGACCTTCGCCCCCCGCGCCAGCCAGCCCCGGATCAGGGCATCGAGCGACTCGGAGTTGCTGTTCGTCGCGGCATAGCGCGCGGGATCATACCAGCCGAGCCCGGCGTTATAATCGAGCCTCTCTTTCAGCTCGTCGGGCTTGAGCCGACGGTTGGCGACGTGCTGGCGGGGTAGGACCCACGGGTCGCGGGCGGGCGGGAACAGGGCGTCGGCGCCGTGGCCGGTCGACCGGAACAGGCCCATCCGGGCCTGATAGAGCACCTGGCGGAACAGGTGGTTGACGTTGTCCTTGTTCTGCCAGGTCCAGACGGCCTGCTTGAGCCGGAAGGTCGAGCTTCGTCGCCGCTGGAAGTCGAGCGTCGCCTCGTAGGGGGTCCCGGCGAGCATGTACGGGTTGATCCCGAGCACGACCTCGGCCGGCCGGGTCCCGGAGAACTCGACGAGGTCGGACAGGTCCTTGATCCGGTTGATGCTCCCGCCGACCCCGCTCAGGTTCAGCCAGCGGGGGCCGTCGGGCACGGCGCGGGTCAGCTCCTCGGGGTCGATCCCGTTGAGGGTCGACTGGCCGAGCAGGATCCCGATCGGCCGTGCGGTGCCCGCCTGGCCATTCCGGGCGACGGCCGAGAGCTTGCCGCCCACGTCGTCGTAGACCAGCCAATCGGTGGGATTCTCGCCGTGATGGAGCCAGCGCGACGCCGGGCCGACCGCGACCGTGAGCGCCGCGTTCAGGGTGGCGAACGCGACCAGGACGCCCGTCAGGGCGATCGCGATCCCCTTCAGCCGCTTGGGGTCGATCATCGGTCTAGAACTCTTGATAGAAGAACAGGATCCCCTTCCGGCCGCAGCAGAGCACCAGCAGGAGCTGGACCGCGACCCAGGCCGTCCGGGCCAGGAACTGCCAGGCGGGGACGGGGGCGGGGGCGTCCTCGGGCGTTGCGGCCGTGGTCGTCATCGATACCTCCCGAGGGGATAGGCGATGATCAGGAGCGAGACGCCGTAGAACTGGAAGGTGACGAACCAGGCGAGGGCATGGATCCAGCGATTCTCCAGGTACGCTTTCACGCCCTTGCGGCCCAGCCTCTTCGTCAACAAGTGCTTGTAGACGTTGCAGAGGATCAGCCCGGAGGCGTGGAACGCGCCCCAGAGGAACCAGCGGGTCTCGATCCCGTGCCAGAGCCCGCAGAGCAGGAACGAGACGAGGAACGCCACACAACCGGCCAGCAGGGGGCGCCCGCCCTCGGTCGCCCGGACGAGGGCCACCTGGATCGGGAAGAACAGGTTCCGCCGGATGAACTGGCTGAGCGAGATGTGCCAGCGGTCCCAGAAGTCGATGATGTTGCGGGCGAGGTAGGGCCTGTTGAAGTTCTCGGGCGTGGCCACGCCCAGCAGCCGGCCGATCCCGACCGCGATGTCGCTGTAGGCGCTGAAATCGAGATAGACCCAGATGTAATACCACTGCATCTCGAACAGGACGTACGGCCCGCCCGCCCGGAAGCCGGTCAGGAAGAGCCGCTCGACGGCGTTGGCGATCACGAACTTCTTGAAGAGCCCCCCGGCGATCCGTTCGAACGCCCGGAGGGACCCCTCGGCGTCGAGGGGCGGCGGGACGGCCGGCTGCGAGGCGAACTCGTCGTACGACTGGATCGGGCCCGCGGCCAGCATGTGGAACGGGAGCAGGTAGTTGATCAGGCCCCAGAAGTCGGGCGCGGGCCGGCGGCGGTCCTGCACGACCCGCGCGACGTCGTAGAGCCGGAGCGCGACGTAGGAGAAGCCGACGAGGCTCAGGACCGGCATCAGCCTCCCCAGCCCGACTGCGGAGGCGCGATCGGGGAGCTTGTGCGCCAGGAAGAGCGCGAGGATCGTCGCGAAGGCCAGGACGAAGGGCAGGGGCGCGAGCCACCCGCGACCGATCGCCTTGATCGCGAAGTACGCCACCGCGACCGCGGCGATGACCCAGGAGACCTGCAGGCCGAGGAACGAGCCGAGGAACGCCAGGTTGATCGCCGACCAGGCCCACCTGCGGACCGACGGCCCGCCGAGCGGGGCCACGACCGCGACCGCGACGCAGACCCAGGCCCAGAACGTGATCGAGTACAGGTCGAGGACCGAGTCGCCCATCGTCGCTCAGGCCTCCGCCTCGGCGACGAACGTCACCGGCCGGGGCCCGCCGTCGAGGCCGAGCGCGTAGCCGTTGCGGTCGGGTCCTTCGGTCGTCCGGTCGAATCCCATCGCGTCGTAGAGGTCCTTCACCAGCGCGTTCTTGGCGGTCGGCAGGAACTCCCCCTCGATCCGCCGATAGCCCCGGGCCACGGCCAGGTCGATCAGCCGGCCGCAGGTGAAGTGCTCGAACGACCGGCCGATCACGCGGCAGCTCATCAGCCAGGTGTCGACCCGGAGCGTCTTGACCGCGGCCCCCTCGACCGGGACGGCGATCACGACGGCCACCAGGCCGTAGTCGCCGAACCGGTCGACCAGCCGGAGGGTCATCCCGATCGCGTCGGGGCGGGCGAGCAGGGCCTGGACGTCCTCGCGGGTGTGCCGGCGGGTCGTCAGGTTGAACTGGTTGGTCTTGGCCAGGAGCTGCACGACCCGCTGGAGGTCGGACTCGTCGATCGGGCGGACCGTGGCGACCATCTCCAGCGAGCGGAGGTAGTCGTCCATCGACGTGAACGCCTCGGCCAGCTCGCGACGTTTCCGCTCGACCACGTACTGCCCGGCGCGGAGGTAGTCGGCCTCGGTCAGCGCGGCGGCCTCGAACCAGAGGCCCGACTGGAGGGCGTGGATGTACCCCGACGGGTCCTCCGGCACCTCGACCACCGCCACCTCGGGCAAGGCCTGGCGGATCTGCTCGCGCTCGGCCGGGTTGTCGTCGAAGAAGACGAAGCTGTCGAGGCCCAGCTCCAGCGCCTTGGCGATCCGGGGGATGGTGACGGCCTTCGGGTCCCAGTTGGCTTCAAACGCCCCGAAGTCGTCGAGCTTCAGGACCATGTCGGGATTGGCCTCGAACGGCTCGCGGGCGTCGGCCGGGTTGTTCTTCGAGGCCACGGCGAGCACCACGCCCCGGCGTGCCAGGCCCTTGACGTGCGCCTGGAAGGCCCGGAACGCCTCGCCGTCGACGCTCTCCCCCAGCGCGATGCCGAGCGGGCCGGTCTCGCCGACGACGCCGCCCCAGAGCGTGTTGTCCAGGTCGAGCACCAGCACCTTCTTCGGCCCGGTCGTCAGGGCCCGGAGCCCGCCCCAGAGATGCTCGGAGAGGGCCAGGACCCCCGGCTCGCTGAAGGGCTGCTTGGTCCAGTAGTACCGGCGGGCGTCGTAGAACCGGTCGCGGCCGACCATCCCGGAGACCTGTTCCAGGTCGAGGAAGTAGGCCCCCGCCGGGAGCGTCTCGCGGAGCGCGGCGTTCGCCTCGCGGACCGCCGCGACGGCCCCGACCGAGCCCGAGAGGTGGTGCCCCAGGGCACCCGGGCCGACCCAGTCGTAGCCGACTTGGATCAGTCGCGCGCCGAGCCGGCCGGTGACCAGGCCCCAGGCCTGCCGCCAGAAGGCCAGCTCGTCGGCCACCCGCTCGGCGATCGGCCGGTTCTCCGCGAGGAGGCGGGCTTGCCAGGGCAGGAGCACGACGGCGTCGGGCCGCTCCTGCTCCGGCGAGAGGGCGCCGAGGTCCTGGAGGATGGTGTCGTATCCGCCTTCGGTCACGACCGTCGCGACGCCCTGGCCCCAGGCGACGGCCGTCAGCGACGTGACCAGCCACGAGGTCGTGCACTGGCCCAGGATCAGGATCCGGAGCGGGCGGGTCGGCGTGGCGGCCTTGCCGGCCATCACCTCCCGGCGGATCAGGCGTCCCGCCTGGTCGACCCCCTCCGCATCGAGCTGGCCGCGGCGGAGGGCGTCGCGGAGCAGCGCGAGGCCCTCGTCCGGCCGGCCGGCCTTGCGGCAGGCCCGGACGGCCTTGAAGAGTTCCGGCTGGGTTCCGTCGGCTAGGTTCATCGATGGGCGGCCCGAGGGGAGCGGATCGGGTCGAGACGGCGGGGTTAAGCGGTGAGGGATGGCGGGAGGAGGTCCCGAGCGGGGCTGTCGGGGCGGGACGGAGGGATGACCGGCAGGTCAGGCGGAGCCCAGCCGGTGATCGAGCATGTCGACCATCTCGCCCACGTTCTTCAGCCCGGAAATCTCGCCGCTGGTGAACTTAACCCCAAATGTCCTCTCGACATTCACCATCAGGCTGACATGCATCAGCGAATCCCACCCCTCGACGTCTTTGGCCGTCGTCTCGCGATCGATCTCGATCTCATCGTCCTGGAAGACCGCCTGGAAGACTTCGTTCAGCCGGGGCAGGATCGTGGCGTTCATCGGAGTGGCTTCCTCTCTCCGGGTCAGGTGTGGGAGGGGACTCCCGAGCCTGGCGGGGACAGGTCGGAGGGCGACGGGCCGGCCGGGCGACGCGGGGGGCGACCGGGCGACGCGGCACCGGCCGCCGTGGGCCTCGACGGGCACGATCACGGATCAAATGTAGAAACTACAGGCACGATGCCGGGCCAGTCAAGCTGCCTTGCCGTCCACTCGCGCGCCGAGCGCGGCGGGGACGGCCGGTCGCGGGCGACTCCGGAGGAACGGGACTTCGAACCCGAGTGAGAAAACGTAGGCGAAGGCCAAGGCCACCGGCACGCCGATCCCGAGACGAAAGGCCAACTCGCCTGCCGTGGAGAGGCGCAGCCGACCGATGAGGCACGCCACGACGTCGACGATCGCGCAGTGGGTGGCGTAGATGCTATACGAGAAGGTCCCCAACGCGACCGCCGGCCTCGACTCGAGCAGGCGCACGAGCAGATGGCGCCTCCCCGTGTCGGAGATGGGCCCCTCGTCCCTGGCGCAGGAGAGCAGGAGGCACGAGGCGGCCAGTCCCACCGCGACGTCCCTCAAGCAGAGGCCGTAGAAGAAGCGACCCCCCTCGATGGGGAAGTGGAGGAGCGTCGGCAGGCGGTGGAGGATGGCGGCGAATCCGAGGATCGACAGCAGCGGTAACAGGTGCCGGAGCGGCGATCGGCGCGGCGACGTCGTGACCACCGCGCAGCCCATGCCCAGCGCGAACAGCCCGACGTACCAGGGGCATCCCACGAGCAGATGATGGCCCATGGGCAGGAGGAGCAGGGGCGCCACGCCGAGCGCCAAGGCGGCGAGGATCAGGGCCGGCGTCCCCGCGCGTCGCCAGATCGGCAGGAGGATCGTCGGGAAGAGGAAGTAGATGTGCCACTCCGTGGCCACGCTCCAGAGCGCCTGATTGATCTGGTGGGCTTGGCCGCGGACCCAGGTGTGGATCAGTAACCCATGCGAGACGATACTCGACCAGGAGAGCTCGTCGGGGTTGATCGACCCCACCGCCGTCGGACCGACCCGCAACGCGATGGCCTTGATCGCGATCGAGATCCACAAGGCCCCGTAATACGGGGGGAGGATCCGCCGGGCGCGGCGGTAGAGGTACCCGCCGAAGCCGCCGCGCAGCGTCCGGTCGGGCGAGAGCGCGACGGGCAGCATCAGCGAGTAGCCGGAGAGGACGATGAAGAAGCCGACCGCCTCATGCCCGAACCGGAACAGGCTCGCGAGTCCCCGGACGATCGCGATGTCATCCGGGATCGGCCAGAAGAAGTGAGACGTGAGGACGTAGAGCGCCAGGAGGCCGCGGAGCCCGTCCAGGTAGACGAGGTGCGGGACGCTCGGGCCCGAGGACGACTTAACCATGGATGACCCCACGGCATGACGGTCGCAATCCGAGCAGGTCCCGAGAGCGGACTCGACTTTCCCACGCATGGTCGCACCTACAATCGCCGAAATGCAGGGCGGATTTCAAGAGCACGTGAACGAATTGCACCGAAAGTGGCCGCATCCGAACGCGCCCGGTGGGGGCGATCATCGGCCACCGCCCGGCTCGAATGGCCCAGCATCGACGGAGGGCCGGGGATATTCGGTGACCTCCGGATGCTCGTGCGGCAGCCGTGGGCCTCCTGCGCAAGTCCCATTGAGCCGGCGGGCCACCGCGGCGGCCCATCCTGCTGGCGCATCGGATTCGGCCCGATGAAGGCGGTGGGAGATCCTGCCGGCGTCGCGCCCGCGGGGGCAGCGAGCCCATCGAAGCGACAGGGGCGCGTTGGGTTTCGCCCCGCCGACCGAGGGCCGCTGTCGCGGGGTCGGGCCCGGCGGGGAGTTCGAGGCCGGGGGGATCGGCGGGGCCTGCGCGGGCGGATCCCGATCGGCGGATCGGGGCCGGTCGCCGTCCCGGCGGAATCGCCGAGCTACACCCCGATTCGATCTTTCGATCTGCGAGGGCTGGCCCCGGCCTCCCGGGCTCGTTATAATATGTGCTTCCACAGAGGCCAACCCGCCGCCCCGAGGCGGAAGACTCGTCGATCGCCCGACCCGCGATCGACCGTGAGCGAAGGCGAGGCGACGATGAAGGAAGGGATCCACCCGAAGTACATGGAGTCGCAGGTGACCTGCGGCTGCGGCAACGCGTTCACGACCCGGAGCACGAAGCCGAAGATCGCCGTCGAGGTCTGCGCCAAGTGCCACCCGTTCTACACGGGCAACCAGAAGATGGTCGACGCCGCCGGCCGCGTCGACAAGTTCAACAAGAAGTTCCAGGGCAAGTACGGCAAGCCCAAGCCCGCGGCCACCCAGGCCTAGCCCGGGACCGGACGACCGTTCGAGCGGCCCGACGGCCGGGGTTCTTCCCCGTCCGTCCGGGCCGTCGGTCGTTTCGAGGGGCACAACGGCGACCGTCAGGCGTCCGCGCGGAGCGAGGCGAGCGGTGTTCGAAAAGCTCCAGGCCGACTACCAACGCTTCCTCGAAGTTGAGGCCGCCCTGCTCGACCCGGCCGTCTCGTCGGACCCGGCCCGGCTCACGGGCCTGGCCAAGGAGCGCGGGACGCTCGCCAAGCTGGCGCTGCCGTACGGCCGCTACCTCGACCTGGGTCGCGAGGTCGCCGAGGCCGAGGCGCTCGCGGCCTCCGAGACGGACCACGAGCTGAGGCAGTATTACGAGGCCGAGGTCGAGTCGCTCCGGGCGAAGCGGGCCGAGGTCGGCGAGGCGCTGCGCGACGCCCTGTACGACCGGGTCGCGGGGGCCGACCACGCCAGCCTGATCGTCGAGGTCCGCGCCGGGACCGGGGGCGACGAGGCGGCCCTGTTCGCCCGCGACCTCTACGAGATGTACCGCCGCTACGCCGAGACGAGGCGCTGGTCGTTCGAGCCGATCGACCTGGTGCCGACCGAGCTCGGCGGGTTCCGCGAGGTCTCGTTCGGGATCAAGGGGGACGGGGCCTTCCGCCACCTCCAGTTCGAGAGCGGCGGGCACCGGGTCCAGCGCGTCCCCGAGACCGAGACCCAGGGGCGGATCCACACGTCGGCCGCGACGGTGGCCGTGATGCCCGAGCCCGAGGAGGTCGACATCTCGATCCGCGCCGAGGACATCGAGACCGACGTCATGCGGGCCGGCGGGCCGGGCGGCCAGCATCAGAACAAGACCGAGAGCGCCGTGAGGCTCACGCACGTCCCCTCGGGGATCGTCGTCGTCTGCCGCGACGAGCGGAGCCAGCACAAGAACCGCGCCAAGGCGATGCGGCTCCTCCGCAGCCGCCTGTTCGAGAGGCGCGAGGAGAAGACCCGGTCCGAGCGCGCCGAGCAGAGGCGGACCCTGATCGGCTCGGGCGACCGCTCGCAGCGGATCCGGACCTACAGCTTCCCGCAGAACCGGGTCACCGACCACCGGATCGGGCTGACCCTGTACAACCTCGACCGGATCATCCTCGGGGAGCTCGGCCCGTTGACCGAGGCCCTGATCGATCACGACCGGCGCGAGCAACTCGGCGAGGCCTGACGCACGATGCCAGACGAGACGACGCACGCGGCCCCGCCCGACCTCGCCGACCGCTGGAACGTCGGCCGACTCCTGGCCTGGACGACGGACTTCCTCCGTCGCAAGGGGTCCGAGAGCCCGCGGCTCGACGCCGAGGTCCTGCTCGCCTCCGTCCTCGGCTGGGACCGGGTGAAGCTCTACACCCGGTACGAGGACGACGTCGACGCGGGGAGCCGCGGCCGGTTCCGCGACCTGGTCAGGCGCCGATCCGAGGGGGCCCCGGTGGCCTACCTGACGGGCCATAAGGAGTTCTACTCGCTGAAGTTCGCCGTCACCCCGGCCGTCCTGATCCCCCGGCCCGACTCCGAGTTCGTCGTGGTCGAGTTCCTTTCGGCGTTCAAGGGGGTCGAGGCCCCCCGGGTCGTCGACGTCGGCACCGGCTCGGGCTGCATCGCCCTGGCGTGTGCCCACGCCCACAAGACGGCCGTCGTGATCGGCGTCGACCTGAGCGACGAGGCCCTGGCCGTCGCCCGGGGGAACGTCGAGGCCCTCGGCCTGTCGGGGCGCGTGAGCTTCCGGGCGGGGAGCCTGCTCGAGCCGGTGGCCGCCGACGGGCCGTTCGACGCGATCGTGGCGAACCCGCCCTACATCCGGTCCGACGTCGTGCCGCTGCTGGAGCCGGGGGTCCGCGACTACGAGCCGCACCTGGCCCTCGACGGCGGGCCCGACGGCCTGGGCGTGGTCGGCCCCCTGATCGGCCAGGCCGTGCCCCTGCTCAGGCCCGGCGGGACGCTCCTGCTGGAGATCGGCTCCGACCAGGAGGCCGACGTCCGGGCCCTGCTCGCGGCCCAGCCCGCCTTGACCCTGGCCCCCACCGTCCGCGACCACGCCCATCACCCGAGGGTCCTGCGGGCGACGAAGGTCGGTTGACCGTCCGGCCGGCCTCGCCGGGACGCGCGGGCCGGTCAGGTCGTGACTTCGTCCGGGTTCCGCCGGATCGGGACCTCGCCGAGCGCCCGGCCGAGGGCGTCCATCGAGGGCCAGCGGTCCTCCTTGCGGCGGGCGAGGGACTTCCTCAGGACCGCGCACAGCTCGTCGGACAGGGCGGGGTTGGCCTCGCGCGGGTCCATCGCGTCCTGGTTGATCCGCTGGAGCATCATGGCCATCGAGTTGCCGCCCCCGAACGGCAGTTTGTTCGTGAGGAACTCGAAGGCGACGGCGCCGAAGGCGAAGATGTCGAGCCGGACGTCCGTCGACTCGCGGCGGATCAGCTCGGGGGGCATGTAGGCGAGGCAGCCGGTCCGGTTGCCCGGCTTGTGGAAGGCGGCGGTGTCGGGGACGGCCAGGCCGAAGTCGATGATCTTGACCTGGTTCTCGCGATTGATCAGGACGTTCCGCGGGTTGATGTCGTGGTGGAGGAACCCGGCCTTGTGGACCGCGGCCAGGCCCTCGGCCGCCTGGATCAGGAGCTTCATCCGACCCTGGAGGCCCAGCTTGATCGCGTTGCGGACGTACTCGAGGCTCACCCCGTCGACGTACTCCATCACGATGAACTGGTCGCCGTCGGTCGTGCAGCCCCAGTCGAGCGTCCGGGCGACGTGGGGGTGGACGATCCGGGAGCCGATCTCCCCCTCCGTCGGCTTCTCCTCCGCCGACCGCGCGGCCGCGGCCTCGCACTTCGTCCGGAGCTGGAGCTTGAGGCAGACGGTCTTGTTCAACTCGCGGTCGAGTGCCCGATAGACCTTCGACATCGACCCCTGCGACGTCTTTTCGCCGAGGATGAACCGGCGATCGAGGTTCACCCGCCCTCCGCGGGCCGCGGACGGGGCGGACGCGCCGGGATTCTTCGGCTTGAAGAGGTTACTCAGCATCGGGTCGGCCCTCCGTTCGTCGCCGGTCGGAGCCCGAGGCGCCCGTCGTCGGCGGGCTCGGGGCGCGGTATCTCCGTCCAGCCCATAGTACGATAGTCCGAGGCCGCGTGACGCATTCGAATCCGATTTCCGGAAAAATCGGCGAGAAAGTCCGGCCCCGGTCAGCGGCGGACCCCCGCGGGGCCCTCGACGGCCGAGGCGGCGAGGCGACGGGGCAGGACGCGCTCCCGGTAGAAGTCGGCCATCATCCGGTAGTCGGGGCCGTGCTTGACCTCGCGGAGCCCGAAGCTCCCCGCGATCTCGTCCGTGGCGCGTTCGAGCGTCCAGCCGCAGTGGAGCGTCCGGTAGGCGATCTGCACCATCGAGGCCCGGTTGACGCCGTGGTGGCAGTGGAAGTAGACCGGCCGATTCGCCGGGTCGGCGATTACGCCCGCCGCCCGCTCGATCGGGTCGAAGATCGACTTCGGGTCGCCCGTCTGACGCTCGTCGACGATGGGGATGTGCACCCATCGGACGCCCAGCTCCTCGGCGAGCCCCTTCTCGGCGACGGCCAGGTCGTGCGTCGGCGCGTGGGCCAGCGCGACGATCGTCCGGATTTTCCGGTCGCGGACGATCCGCCTCATCGGCCACGACTTCTGCCAGGCCCCCCGGTAGACCTGACCGTCGTCGACGACCGCGAACTGGTCGGCGAACACGTAGTCGTGCCCGTGTCGCCAGGCCTGCTGGCAGGCCAGGGCCGCCAGGCCGACGAACAGTAATCGGCGTAAATGTAGGTTACGCTTAGCCATCGCGATGGAGTCCCCCTGTCCCCTCCGGGCCCGGGACGGCCGGATCGGCCGGAATGTAGCAGCGTTATCCCCCGCCGACAACCCCGGCAGCGCGGTCGGCAGGCCTCGGCCCGGCCCGGACCCTGGAAGTGAGATCGGCCGGGAGTTGGCGTCGTCAGGATTGGCCGAGTCGGTACACTGGGCGGCCCGACGTGCCTTCCGTCGGGGATCACGGCCCGGGTTCCCGATCGATCGAGGTCAAGGATGACCGCACGCCGCGCCCTCTGGTGTCTGATCCTCATCACGGCCGGGCTGAGGCTCGTCTGGGCCGCCGCGATCGGCCTCGGGCACGACGAGGCCTATCACTACCTGTTCGCGGTCCACCGCGACTGGAGTTACTTCGACCACCCGCCGATGCTCGCCCTCGTCGAGTCGATCGGCCCGGCGCTGCTCGGCTCGGCGACGCCGATCGCCCTGCGGCTCGGCTTCGTGGCGATGTTCGCGGGGTCGACCTGGCTCCTGGCGCGGCTAACCTCGCGGTCCTTCGGGCCGTGGGCCGGTTTCTGTGCGGCGTTCGCGATGAACGTCTCGGCGTATCACACGGCGGCGGCCGGGGCGTTCGCGCTGCCGGACGGCCCGCTCCTGTTCTTCTGGCTCCTGACGCTCGACCGGATGGCCGTCGCGCTCGAGGCGCCGGGCCGGGTCGCGCCCTGGCTCGCCGTCGGCCTCGCCTGGGGCGGGGCGCTGCTGAGCAAGTATCACGCGGTCTTCCTGCCGATGGGCCTGGTCGTCTACCTGATCTGGACCCCGACGGCCCGGCGGATCTTGCGGACGCCGGGGCCGTACCTGGCGACCCTGGTCGGGCTCGCTCTGTTCTCCCCCGTGATCGCCTGGAACGCGGGCCACCACTGGGCCTCGTTCGCCTTCCAGGGGGGCCGCGCGGTGGCGAAGCTGGGCTTCAGGCCGATGGCCCTGCTCGCGTCGATCGGCGGCCAGGCGGCGTACCTGCTCCCGTGGATCTGGGTGGCGCTGCTGATCGCGCTCGTCGCGGGGGTCCGCCGCCTGGTCCGAGGCGAGGCGACCGACGCGGAGCGGTTCCTGCTCAGCCAGTCGATGACCCCGCTGGCCCTGTTCACGGCCGTCGCGAGCATCAAGGAGGTCCTGCCCCACTGGACGCTCGTCGCGTACCTCTCGGCCTATCCGCTGCTCGGCCGGGCCTGGGCCGCGCGGCTCGCGGCGGGGCCGGCGACGGTCCGGCGACGCTTCGCCGTGATGGCCGCGGTCCCGGTCCTGATCGCGGCGGCGGTGGTCGCGCAGTTCCGGTTCGGGGTCGTCCCGCTCGAACGACGGGCCGACCCGACGGCCGACCTCTACGGCTGGGACGAGCTCGCCGAGGAGCTCGCCAGGCGAGGGCTGCTCGGCCCGCCGGGCTCGTTCCTGTTCACGAGCCTCTGGTACGACAGCGGCCACCTCGCCCACGCGACCCGCGCCAGCGGCCTCCCGGTCGTCTGCTACAATGCCAACGACGCCAGGAGCTTCGCCTACTGGAGCGACCCCGGGCAGTGGGTCGGCCGAGACGGCCTCCTGGTGGCGCTCCGCGAGCCCGCGATCGAGCCGTCGTGCTTCGACCGCTTCTTCGAGCGGATCGAGCCGGCGGGCGAGGTGCCGATCGTCCGCGGGGGCCGGGTCGTCCGGACCTTCCGCCTGTATCGCTGCGCCCGGCAGGTCGCCCCGTTCCCGTTCGACCACGACGGGGCCCCGAGACGACCGACCCCGGGGGCCGTCGCGGCGGGCGGGCCGGACGCGTCGGGGCCGACGTTGCCCGGCGTGGTACGATGACAACGGGGGAGCGAAGGCCGGCCCGCGACCGGGCCCCCCGCGCGGCGCGACCGCGGAGCCAATCCCCGATGACGGACCCCACCCAGGTGACGGCGGACAGGCCATCGGCGACGATCTCCAAGGTCGTCGGCCTCTACCAGATGCTCCTGCGCCGCCACCTCGAGCACTTCTTCCCCGACGCCGTCCTGGACACCGGCGGCGACCGGAGTATCATCCACTGGGCGGGGGAGCTTAACCGCCCGAACTTCCGGCTCCTCGACGAGTCCAACGGCCTGGGCGTCGAGATCGAGTGGTTCCGCAACCGCTACGTGTTCCAGCCGGGCAGCCCGACGCCGTTCCTCCCCGCCGAGCGTCGGCTGATCGAGGTGATCCTCCGGCTGCTCGACCTCCGCTTCCGGTCGATGTTCGACCCGAAGATGGCCGGCCGGGCCGAGATGTTCCACTACGCGATCGAGGACCTGATCGTCGCCGATTACCTCGACACGCCCCAGCCGTCGCGGATCACCGCGGCGCTCGAGGCGCTCCGGGTCGCCGCGCTGTCGACCTACGAGAATCGCCGGGTCTCGAGCGGGGCCCTGCTGCTCGGGACGTCCTACGACCCGGCGGACCCGGGCCGGGTCAACCCCGAGGGGGCCCCCCGGTACAACGTCCGCCTGACGGCGATCAAGGGGTTCCACCGGCTCTGCGACGGCGTGCACACCGTCTACCTCGTCGACCACCAGGGGGACCTCGCCCGCGCCGTCGACATCGGCCTCTGGGCCGAGAAGACCCAAGGCCCGGAGCCGATCTCCGACCCGTGCCCGCGCCCCTACGCGGCGCACGCCAAGGCGACGAGGACGGGCCGGCACGTCTGCCTCGTGCTGACGCCCTCGCAGGAGATCAAGGTGTTCGCCGGGGGCAACCTGGCCTTCGCCTTCAGCGACGCCCGCTGGCGGATGCTCGACGTGCCGACGAAGTTCGCCGTCTGGTGCCGGGCCGTCGGCGAGACCCCCGGCGGGGAGCTCTCCCGGCTGATCTTCCAGGCCGCGATGAACCTGGGCGAGGCGAGGAAGGGGGCCCTGCTCATCGTCGTCCGCGACCCGGCCACGTCGATCGCGCACCTGATCGCGCCGGCGGACCGGATCGTCGAGGACGTCGTCGAGGACGACCCCCAGGACCCGGACAACCTCTCGCCCCGGCTGGCGAAGCGGTCGCTCCACCACGTCGTCCGCGGCCAGGGCGTCTTCGACCTCGACCCGACGGTCATCGAGGCCCTCGCCGGGATCGACGGCGCGGTGGTGGTCGACCGGGACGGCCGGCTCCTGACCTTCGGCGCGATCCTCCGGATCGACCCCGAGGTCCTCCGCGTGGCGAGGGCCGTCGAGGGCGCCCGGACCCTCGCCGCCCTCGCCGCGTCGTTCCACGGCCCGACCCTCAAGGTGAGCGAGGACGGCCTGATCACGATGTTCCTCGGCGGCCGTCGGGTCTGGGACCTCTGATCCGAGCCGAGCCCCGCCCGGGACCGGGGCGGGCGGCCTCGAAGGACGCTCATTTAAAGTTCTTGCAAACGATGATCGGTCGGGCTATCGTCGCCTCGACCCGCGGGCGCCCGAGCCCGGGGGTCGCGATCGGCGCGGGCCCGGACCCCGTCGCGGCCGCGAGGCCGCCGGCCGGCCTGCGCCCTGGGGGCCCGCGAAGGATGGTGCCCCCGTCCGACCGGAGGAGGCCACGATGACGATCATCCGCGACCTGTTCCCCCGATGGCTCGCCCCCGGGCCGCCCCCCCCGCGGCGGGGGGGCC
>JAABUQ010000557.1_pt1 | contig 87132 bp, 84 predicted proteins | sample 5560001 | NCBI WGS metagenome assembly JAABUQ01 (sample SAMN10711888, study PRJNA513371) | rock metagenome | isolation source: Antarctica rocks | place: Antarctica: Victoria Land, Finger Mt nord | collected 2015-12-18
GCGACGCGGCTCCGCCACCGGCGCCGGATCGCTCGCCGCGCCGACGCGAGCGATCGTCTGCCCGGTCAACTTTTCGATATTGGCGATGTTCTCCGCGTCGTCGGGCGCGATCAGCGTGTACGCTACCCCCGTCGCGCCCGCGCGGCCGGTCCGGCCGATGCGGTGGACGTAATCGTCCGGATGCCACGGCGCGTCATAGTTGAAGACGTGGCTCACGCCCTTGATGTCGAGTCCGCGCGCGGCGACGTCGGAGGCGACCAGGATGTTGACCTCGCCCGCCTTGAACCGGTCGAGCTCGGCGATGCGCTCGGATTGCTCCATGTCGCCATGAATCTCGCCCGAGCGATGGCCCGCGCCGCGCAATGTCTTATTGAGTTCGCGCACCGTCGTCTTGCGATTGCAGAAGATGATCGCGCTTTCGACCTCCGGCTGCCCGAGCAGCGCGCGCAACTTCGCGGATTTGGCGCGCTGACCGTCGACCGACACCAGATATTGCGTGATGCTCAGGTTGGACGAGGCTGGCCGCGATACCTCGATCATCTTCGGATTGCTGAGGAATTTGTCCGCCAGCTTCTTGATCGGCGGCGGCATCGTCGCGGAGAACAGCAGGGTCTGGCGCTGTTTGGGCAGCTTGGTGCAGATTTCCTCGATGTCGGGGATGAACCCCATGTCGAGCATCCGGTCGGCTTCGTCGATCACCAGCAGCGAACAGCCGGTGAGCAGGATCTTGCCCCGCCCGAACAGGTCCATCAGCCGCCCGGGCGTCGCGATCAGCACGTCGACCCCGCGCTCCAGCGCCGCGGTCTGGTCGCCCATCGACACGCCGCCGATCAGCAACGCCATCGATAGCTTGTGGTACTTGCCGTATTTTTCGAAGTTTTCCGCGACCTGCGCAGCGAGTTCGCGGGTCGGCTCCAGGATCAGCGATCGCGGCATCCGCGCGCGCGATCGGCCATGCGCGAGGATGTCGATCATCGGCAGCACGAAACTCGCCGTCTTGCCCGTGCCCGTCTGCGCGATGCCGATGATATCGCGCATCATCAGCACGGAAGGAATAGCGTTCGCCTGGATCGGCGTCGGGTCCGCATAGCCGGACTCGCCGACCGCGCGCAGCAGTTCGTCTGAAAGGCCGAGATCGGCGAAGCTCATCTGTTCGTTACCGCAAAGGAGGGCACGGCGGCCGCTCGCGCCCGAATGCCCCTCTGTAATCACCCGCGAAAAGTCAAGGTTCAGCGCCAGGCCGTCGCCACTAGACGGCGGAAGTCGCGGATCGGGCAGGCCGCGCCCGACCGCGATCGGATCGTGTCGCGCGTGCCGCACACCTTGCCGTCCGGATCGGGCCTGAGATAGAATCCGTCGTAGAAGTCGATGGAGGGACAATCACGTCCCAATCGCGCGCGCATCCGCTTGCCGTCGGCCATCAGCAGGTCGACCGCGTCCGACGCGCCGATCGCCGCGCCGGTGATGTCGGCGGTGCCGATGCAATGCGGGCCGCCCTTCTCCTTCCAGCGCAGGATGCGCGTGTCGGGAAGGGCGGCGCGCGCCGGGGTATCGCGGAAGCGTGGTATGCGGATCACGATACGCTCGTGGATCATCATCCCCGTCCAGCGCATCACCGCGCGCGGCGCGTCGCCGCCGATCGCCGGAGCGGCCGCCAGCAGCGCGAGAAGGGTGGCCGGGTGCCGAAACATCGTGCCGCTCGCCTAGCCCATGTGATTGAACGCGTGATGAACTTTGCGCGGGTAGCGGTGTGAGTGTGGTATCCCGGCAACGGTTGGTGATAAGCGCGGGGTATGGCGGACGCCCGATCCTTCCTCGACGATCTATCCCCCGTCCTCGATCCCAAGGGCATCACCACCGATGTGGAAGACCTCGCGCCGTGGCTGACCGACTGGCGCCGACGCTATACCGGCGCGGCGGTCGCGCTGCTCTCGCCCGCCTCGACGCACGAAGTCGCGGCCGTCGTGCGCGCCGCGGCGCGACACGGCGTGGCGCTGGTGCCGCAGGGCGGGAACACGTCGATGGTCGGCGGCGCGACGCCGTTGCCGGGCGGCGGCGCGGCGATCCTGTCGCTCCGGCGGATGAACCGGGTGCGCGGCGTCGACGCCGCTGCCGGGCTGGCGGTGGCGGGGCGGGGGTGATCCTTGCCGATCTTCACGCCGCCGCCGCCGCCGTCGGCAGGCGTTTTCCGCTGACGTTCGGCGCGCGCGGGTCGGCGACGATCGGCGGACTGGTGTCCACCAATGCAGGCGGCACGCAGGTGCTGCGCTGGGGCACGATGCGCGGGCTGGTGGCGGGGGTGGAGGCGGTGCTGGCGACGGGCGAGGTCTATGACGGGCTTGCCGCGCTCAAGAAGGACAATCGTGGCTATGACCTGACGCAGTTGCTGATCGGGGCGGAGGGGACGCTGGGCATCGTCACCGCCGCGACGCTGCGGCTCGCGCCCGCCATCGCAGCGCGCGCGGTGGCGTGGTGCGGCGTTCAGACGCCCGCCGACGCGCTCGCGCTGTTGCGGCGGTTGCAGCGTGATACGGACGCGATCGAGAGCTTCGAGTTGCTGCCCGCGGAGTCGCTCGGCGCGGTGCTCGCGCATGTCGCGGGCGCGCGCTCGCCGCTTGCGGGGCGGCACCCGTGGCACGTCCTGATCGAGGCGGTGTCGACGAGCGTGGAGGCGGAAGCCCCCGCCGACGCGCTCGCGCGCTGGCTCGCGCCCGCGCTGGCGGACGTGCTCATCACCGACGCGATGATCGCCGCCACCGAGGCGCAGGCCGACGCGTTCTGGCGGCTGCGCGACGCGATCTCCGACGCGGAGCGCGCGCAGGGACCCGCGACGCAGCACGACATCGCCGTGCCGGTCGAAGCGATGCCGCGCTTCATGGTCGAGGCCGCCGCCGCATGCGAAGTGCGCTTCCCGGGCACGCACGCCAGCGGCTTCGGGCATCTGGGCGATGGCAACGTCCATTTCCACGTCCGTGCGCCCGCTGGCGTCGACGGGCCATGCTGGTATGCGGAGGACGCGCCGGTCGTCACCCGCTTCGTCCACGATCTCGTCGTCGCGGCCGGCGGCACGATCTCGGCGGAGCACGGCATCGGACAGATGAAGCGCGACGAACTCGCCCGGCTGTCTTCGCCTGCCAAGCTGCACGCGATGCGTGCGATCAAGGCGGCGCTCGATCCGCTAGGGCTGTTCAACCCGGGCAAGTTGCTTGCCCCGCGCGCGGGCGACGCATAGAGCCGCCCCGCAATCTTTTCCACGACATTGGAGTGTTTCGCCGATGGCCAGCATGGCCCCCGCTTTGCCGCTGTTCTACAACGGACTCGAGCCGTTATCGACCGACACGCATCGCGACTGGAAGCTCCAGCAGCGCGATTCCGCGCCGTTTCTCGTCGGGCAGCACGCGATCCCGATCACCGTCGAAGAGTTCCCGCTGGTCCAGCGGCATTACCCGATCGTGTTCTCGATCGGCGACGACGCGGTGCCGCTCGCGCTGCTCGGCCTCAACGAGGGCGTGAACACGTTCGTCGGCGACGACGGGCGCTTCTCGGAGCCGGTTTATGTGCCCGCGTATATCCGTCGCTACCCGTTCATGCTCGCCAAATTGCGGCCCGAGGCGGAGGAGCTCAGCCTTTGTTTCGACCCGACCTCCGACGTGATCGGCGCGTTCGACGAGGGTCAGCCCTTGTTCGACGACGCGCAGCCGACCGACGTCCTCAAGGAGATCCTGGGCTTCAACGAGATGTTCGAGCAGGCGGGGCAGCGCACCGCCAATTTCATGCGCGAGATCGGGGAGCTGGGCCTGTTGATGGAAGGCGAGGTCACGATCAACCAGGAGGGCAAGGAACAGCCGTTCCTGTATCGCGGCTTCCAGATGGTGAACGAGGAAAAGCTGACCAACCTGCGCGGCGACCAGTTGCGCAAGATGGCGCAGTCGGGGCTGCTCGCGCTGCTCTACGCGCACCTGTTCTCGCTGCAGCTGATGCGCGACATCTTCGCCCGGCAGGCGCAGCAGGGCAAGATGCCGGTGCAGGTCCCCCAGCTGAGCGCCTAGGCGGCTGCCGCGCCCTCGACTTTCGCCACGCGGCGGGGGTTGAAGCAACCAAAGCCGACCCCCATTGTTGTCGCAGTACGGTGTCGTGTCCCCCCTTTCGCGGCGCCGTACGACATGCCCTTTCAGGGCGTGTCTCCTCCCTGAACCTTGGCCACCTCGTGGGTTTCCCGCGAGGTGGCTTTTTCTATGGAGTTACTCGGCCGCGAGCGGCATCGGCATGCCGGCCGCCTCGTCCGCCAACGCGTCCAGGACGTTTCGCACGATCTGCGCGACACGCGTCACCCCGGCGGCGTCGACCCGATCGAGCGCGCGGTCGAGGTAGAGCGATCGATCGACCTCGAGCTGGATGGCGTGTACGCTTTCGCCGGGCGTCCCATGCCGTTCCAGGATGTGCCCGCCCGCATAAGGCGCGTTGCGCTCTACGGGCAGCCCCGCCCCGACGCCGACCTGTTCGACGCGCCGGACGAAACGCTCCTCCGCCGCGCGCCCGAACCGGTCGCCGATCACCAGTCGCGCTGCGTCCGCGCCCGTCAGCGGCGGCATGGAGTGAAGATCAAGCAGCACCGCGACGCCCCAGCGCGCGCGCGCGGCGGTGAGCGCGGCGGCGAGCGCCTGGTGATAAGGCCGATGATCCGCGACGATCCGCGCCGCTATCGCCGCCGCCGTCCAACGCCGCGACCACAAGTCGCCGCCTCCCGCCGCGCGGCGCGGCACCAGGCCCAGACCGCTCCGCAACTTCGCGCTCGCCCCCGATACGTCGGAGGGCGCGCCTTCGTCGACGCGCGGGTCGCGCTCGTCTTCGCCCCGATTGAGGTCGATCCAGGCGCGGGCGCGCTGCTGCACCAGCATCGTTTCGGAGCCGCGCGCCGCGAGCGCTACCGCATCGACATACCGGTCCTCCAGCGCCGCAATCGTCGAAATTGGAACCCGCGACACCGCGCGCAAAGCGGCCGGGTAATCGCGCCCGGCATGCGGGACGGAGATGACGATCGGGCTGACCGGATCAATCGATCCGAACCGGAGGAAGGGCGGCGCGGGCGTCACAGTGATATGATGCGCGCTCGTCCCGGGCACCGCAACGCTCGCGCGTGCTGGAATTTGTTTACGGTTGGAGGCATAAGCACTCGGGCGGCGACCCTGGGAAGAACTAGCGTGATGATCCGCATATTGCTTGCCGAGGACGACGACGTCATGCGCGAATATCTCGCGCGCGCGCTTGAGCGGTCCGGCTACGCGGTGTCCGCCGTCGACCGGGGCACGGCGGCGATCCCGCTACTGGAGACGGAGCAGTTCGACCTGCTGCTGACCGACATCGTCATGCCCGAGATGGATGGAATCGAGCTCGCGCAACGCGCCGCCGACCTCGCGCCCGACATGCGGGTGATGTTCATCACCGGCTTCGCGGCGGTGACACTGCGCGCGGGGAAGCAAATGCCGCAGGCGCGCGTGCTGTCCAAGCCGTTTCATCTGCGCGACCTGGTGATGGAGGTTGACCGCATGTTCGAGTCCGACACGGCGTCCGGGCTGAACTGACAGGCGGGTTGCACGCGGCGCGAGCGATGGCTAAGGCCCGGCGCGTAGTGGGCGTATAGCTCAGCGGTAGAGCACTGTGTTGACATCGCAGGGGTCGCAAGTTCAAACCTTGCTATGCCCACCATTGAACAGGCCCGCCCGGTTTGCGCGACCAGGCGGGCTTTTTCATGGAGCGCACGTTCAGCGAGCGATGACCTCGTTCATTAACCCATCGACGTGAGCGTCGATCAGCGCAGCCAGCGTATCAACCATCTCCGCCAAGTCGGTGTCGGGCCGCATCAGTTGATAATGCGTCAGTCCCAGCGACACCGTCATCAGCACGTCCGCGACCCCGGCGCGTCGGCGTTCCAACGCCTCGCCCGGCGCGAGCAGCGCCAGCGCGGCGAGGATATGCGCGCGTAAGTTGTCTTGCAACGCCGTGAAGATGCCCGCCATGCGCGGGTTGCGCGCGGATTCGGCCACGATCTCCGCGAACATGCGCGAGTCATCGATGTCGATCGGCTCGACGAAATTGCGGATCCAGCATTGAACCGCCGTCGAATCGTTCACCCGAATCGCGTGGTCGAGCGATTCGAACTGCAAGAGCCGAACGCAATCGGTGTGGATCAGCGCCGCGACGATCTCTTCCTTGGCGGCGAAATCGCGATAGATCTGGCCGACCGCTACGCCCGATTCCCGGGCGATCTGCGCGATTCCGGTGGCGTGAAAGCCGTTGGCGATGAACAACTTGCGCGCCGCGTCGGTGATCCTACGCCGCCTCAGTTCGGCCCGGCTCGCCCCGGCGACGCAGCTCATAGTGACGATCTTCCTCCTACACCGCTTGACGCCCCGCTCCGCTTCGCAGTAGCAGCATTGAGTGTGAGCGTTCACTCACATATCAATCGACCAGGATCAAGCATGAGTTATACGCGCCACGGGGCGGCCGCGCTCCTTCTCGTGCTGGCCGGTTGCGGAAAGCCGGGCGGCAATGGCCCGGGCGGTCCGCCGCCCGGACCGGCCGCCGTGGGGTTCGTGACCGTGCGCGAGGCGCCGGTCACGCTCACCGTCGAACTGCCGGGCCGCACCGCGGCTTACGAGACGTCGGACGTGCGCCCGCAGGTCAACGGCATCGTCCAGGCGCGGCTGTTCACCGAAGGCGACCAGGTCCGTGCCGGGCAGCCGCTGTACCGCATCGACCCGACCCCTTATCTGGCGCAGGTTGCGAGCGCGCGCGCGGCCTTGGCGCGCGCGCGGGCGGGCATCTCGTCCACTGCCGCGCTGGCACGACGCTATGGCGAGCTGGTCAAGATCAACGCCATCTCGCGGCAGGAATATGAGAACGCGCAGACGACGGCCAACCAGGCTGGCGCGGACGTCGCCGCGCAAACGGCGGCGCTAAGGACCGCCGAAGTCGATCTGGCGCGCGCCACCGTTCGCGCGCCGATCGCGGGGCGGATCGGGCGATCGGTGTTCACCACCGGCGCGCTGGTCACCGCGCAACAGGCCCAGCCGCTCGCCACCATTCAGCGGCTCGACCCGATTTATGTCGACATCCAGCAATCCAGCGCGGACCTGTTGCGGCTGCGCGAACAGGTGATCGCCGGGCAGGTGTCGCGTGGCGGCGCGGCGCGGATCAGGGTGCGGCTGGAGACGGGCACCGTGTACCCGCGCGAGGGCACGCTGCGCTTCGCGGACGTGACGGTCGATCCGGCGACGGGGTCGCAGACCGTGCGCGCGCTGCTGCCCAACCCGGACGGGCTGCTGCTGCCGGGCATGTTCGTCCGCGCCGAGCTGGTCGAAGGCGTGCAGTCGCGCGCGCTGCTGGTGCCGCAACGCGCGGTCGGGCGCGACGAGCGTGGGCAGGCAACCGCGATGGTGGTCGGGCGCGGCAACCGCGCGGAACCGCGCGTGCTCCAGACCGCGCGGACGCAGGGCGCGGACTGGATCGTGACGGGCGGGCTTCAACCCGGCGACCGGGTGATCGTCGAGGGCGGGATGATGCTGCGCCCGGGCATGCCGGTGCGCCCCGCGCCCGCGCGAGGGAACTGATCGCCGATGTCGCGCTATTTCATTGACCGGCCGATCTTCGCCTGGGTGCTGGCGATCATGATCATGATCGCGGGCGCGCTCGCGATCCGCACCTTGCCGATCGCACAGTTCCCCGCGATCGCGCCGCCCGCGGTGGCGATCACCGCGACTTATCCGGGGGCCGACGCGGAGACGCTGGAGCGCACCACGACGCAGATCGTCGAGCAACAGCTGAAGGGGCTCGACCACCTGCGTTATTTCTCGTCCTCGTCGAGCGCGGCGGGAACGGCGACGATCACGCTGACCTTCGAGCAAGGCACCAACCCCGACATCGCGCAGGTGCAGGTGCAAAACAAGCTGCAAGCGGCGACGCCGCTGTTGCCGCAGGAGGTCCAGCGGCAGGGTCTGCTGGTCGCCAAGGCGACGCAGAACTTCCTGCTCGTGATCGGGCTGTATTCGCAGAACGGCAGTCACGACGGCATCGACATGGCCGATTACATCGTCTCGCGGCTGCAGGACCCGCTCAGCCGGGTGAACGGGGTCGGCGACACGCAGGTGTTCGGCTCGCAATACGCGATGCGGATCTGGGTCGACCCGGTGAAGCTGCAAAGTGTTCAACTCACGCTGGGCGATGTCATCGCGGCAGTCAGCGCGCAGAACGCGCAGGTCTCGGCCGGGCAGATCGGCGCCTTGCCCGCGCCCAAGGAGCAGATGCTCAACGCCACGGTGTCGGTCCAGTCGCGGCTGCAGACCCCCGCCGAGTTCGCGGCGATCCGGCTGAAGAGCGGCGGCGACGGCTCGGTCGTGCGGTTGGGCGATGTCGCCAGGGTGCAGATCGGCGCGGAAAATTACGGCTTTTCGTCGCTGTGGAACGGCAAGCCAGCCGCCGGCATCGCCATCAAGCTCGCGCCCGGCGCGAACGCGCTCACCACCGTCGACGCGGTCAAGGCGCGCGTGGCGGAGATCGCCGGATCGTTTCCCCCCGACGTCAAGGTCGTTTACCCCTACGACTCCACGCCGTTCGTGCGGCTGTCGGTCCGGCAGGTGATCGAGACGCTGATCGAGGCTGTCGTACTCGTCTTCGTGGTCATGTTCCTGTTCCTGCAGAACTGGCGCGCGACGTTGATCCCGACGATCGCGGTGCCGGTGGTGCTGCTGGGCACGTTCGCGGTGCTGCAGGTCGCGGGCTATTCGATCAACACGCTGACCCTGTTCGGGATGGTGCTGGCGATCGGGCTGCTCGTCGACGACGCGATCGTGGTCGTGGAAAACGTTGAGCGGCTGATCACGACCGAAGGTCTCAACCCGAAAGACGCCGCGCGTAAGTCGATGGACGAGATCACCGGCGCGCTGATCGGCATTGCACTGGTGCTATCGGCGGTGTTCCTGCCGATGGCGTTCTTCGGCGGATCGACCGGCGTCATCTATCGCCAGTTCTCGATCACGATCGTGTCGGCGATGGTGTTGTCGATCGTCGTCGCGCTGGTGCTGACGCCCGCGCTGGCGGCGACGATCCTGAAGCCGCATGCGGTGGAACAGCAGCCGGGTCACGGTCCGCTCGCGCGCTTTTTCGGCTGGTTCAACGATCGGTTCGATCGCGGGCGCGAACGGTATGAGCGCGGCATCCGCTACACCGCCGCGCATCGCGGGCGCACCATGATCGGCTGGCTGATGATCGTGCTGGTGATGGGCGTGCTGTTCTGGCGACTGCCGACCGGCTTCCTCCCCGACGAGGATCAGGGTTTCGCGGTCGCGCTTGTCGCGGGTCCGCCCGGGGCGACCTCCGCGCGCACCGAAAAGGCGCTGACCGTGGTGCGCGAGCATTTCCTTAAGGAAGAGGCGGGCAATGTCCGCGGCGTGTTCACGCTCAACGGGTTCAGCTTTTCGGGCGCGGGGCAGAATAGCGGCATCGCCTTTATCCCGCTCAAGGCCTGGGAAGACCGTAAGGGTGCCGCGAACCGCGCCGCCGCGATCACCGGGCGGGCGTTCGGCGCGTTCAGCCAGTTCCACGACGCGCTGATCTTCGCGATCGTGCCCCCGGCGGTGCAGGAATTGGGCAACGCGACCGGATTCGACCTTCAGCTCGTCGACACGGGTGACATCGGCCACGCGCGACTGGTCGCGGCGCGCAATCAGATGCTGGGCATGGCCGCGCAGGACAAGCGAGTGGCGGGCGTCCGCCCCAACGCGCTCGATGATGCCCCGGCGCTCAAGATCGAGGTCGACCAGGACAAGGCGCGCGCGCTCGGACTGAACCTGGCGGACGTCAACCAGACGATCTCGACCGCTTGGGGCGGGCAGTATATCAACGACTTCATCGATCGTGGCCGCGTCAAGCGCGTCTATATTCAGGCGGACGCTCCCTATCGGCTCGCGCCCGAGGATCTGGGCAAATTCTATGTCCGCGGTGCCGGCGGGCAGATGACGCCTTACACCGCGTTCACGACGCTCGCCTGGCAGCAGGCGCCCGTGCAGTTGACCCGCTACAACGGTCAGCCGGCGATGGAGCTGCTCGGCACCCCAGCGCCGGGGCAATCGTCGGGCACCGCGCTAAAGGCGATGGAGGAGATGCAGAAGAAGCTGCCGCCGGGCACCGGGCTGGAATGGACGGGGCTGTCGTACGAGGAGAAACTATCGGGCGGGCAGGCCCCGGCGCTGTTCGGCCTGTCGCTGATGATCGTGTTCCTGTGCCTGGCGGCGCTGTACGAAAGCTGGTCGGTGCCGATCTCGATCATGCTGGTGGTGCCGCTCGGCATCGTCGGCGCGGTGCTGGCGGCGACGCTGACCGGCTTGTCCAACGACATCTACCTCCAGGTCGGGCTGATCACCACGATCGGCGTGTCGGCCAAGAACGCGATCCTGATCGTCGAGTTCGCCGAGGAGAAGATGCGCGAAGGCTTGTCCGCGTTCGACGCCGCGATCGAGGCGGCGAAGCTGCGGTTGCGTCCGATCCTGATGACCAGCCTCGCATTCATCTTCGGCGTGTTCCCGCTGGCGATTTCGACCGGCGCTGGCGCGGGCGGGCAGAACGCGATCGGGCGCGCGGTGGTAGGCGGGATGCTGACCGCGACCGTGTTTGCGATCTTCTTCGTGCCCGCCTTCTTTGTGCTGGTGGTGCGCTTGTTCAGCGGTCGCGCGGGCCGCGCCGCGCAAGATCAGCTACAGGGGCGCACCGCGCCCGAGGGAGCCTGAGGCGATGGCTAGCTTCCGTGCCCTGCTGCCCCTGACCGGCGCTTCCCTGCTCGCGGCGTGCAATTTCGCGCCCGGCTATGTGCGGCCCACCGGCGCGGTGCCCGCCGCGCTGCCCACGGACGGCATCTACCCGCGCGCGGCGAGCGACGCTCCCGACGTGACGCGCGTCGGTTGGCGCGATTTCTTCACCGACGCGCGGTTGCGCGCGGTGATCGCGCGCTCGCTTGACGACAATCGTGACCTTCGTATCGCGGCGGGCAACGTGCTCCAGGCGCGCGAGCGTTATCGCATCCAGCGCGCCAATCAGCTGCCGGTGGTGGGCATCAGCGCGGACGGAACCGCCACCAACAACGCGTTCGGCGGTGGCAGCGGCGCAACCTCCGGCACCACGACAGGCAATGGTTCGACCGGCACCGGCGGGAATGGCCAGCAGCCGGGGGGCGGCTCCAACCGCCAGCTCTATTCGCTCAACGCGGGCGTCTCCTCCTTCGAGCTCGACCTGTTCGGGCGCGTCCGCAACCTCAGCCGCGCGGCGCTGGAGCAATATTTCGCCACCGAAGAGGCGCAGCGCGCGACTCGGATCAGCCTGATCGCGGAAACCGCCACCGCCTGGCTGCAACTCGCCGCCGATCAGGACCAGTTGACGCTGTCCCGCCGCACGCTGGCCGCCTTTGCCTCCACCCGCGAACTGACGCAGGCGCAGTTCCGCATTGGCGTCGCGTCCGAGCTCGAGGCCCGGCAGGCGGACACCAATTACCAGGCGGCGGTCAACGACATCGCGGTCGCGGAGACCCGGATCGCGCAGGACCGCAATGCGCTGGAGCTGCTGGTCGGCGCGCCGGTCGAGGCCGCGCTGCTCCCCGCCGGGCTGGGCACGGACGAGGCGACGCTCGTCTTCCTGCCCGCCGGTGTCCCGTCGTCGGTGCTGCTCCGGCGGCCCGACGTGCTCCAGGCCGAGCACGGGCTGATCGCGCAGAACTTCAACATCGGCGCGGCGCGCGCCGCGCGATTCCCGACCATCTCGCTGACCGCGACGGCGGGTACGATAAGCTCCGCGCTGACCGGATTGTTCTCCGGCGGCAGCTTCACCTACTCCGCCGGTCCCTCGCTGACGACGGCGCTGTTCGAGGGCGGCCGCACGCGCGCAGGCGTAAGGCTCGCCTATGCCGATCGCGCGGTGGCGCTGTCGACGTACGAGCGCGCGATCCAGGTCGCGTTCCGTGAGGTCGCCGACGCGCTGGCGCAGCGCGGCACGATCGACCGGCAGCTGGCGGCGCAGACCGCGCGCGCGCGGTCTGCGGAGGTGGCGGCGCGATTGTCGGACGCGCGCTACCGGGTCGGGGTGTCCTCGTTCCTCAACACGCTCGACGCGCAACGCACCGCCTATGCCGCCGAACAGCAGCTGGTCACCACGCGATTCACTCGCGGCGGCAATCTGGTCGAGCTTTACCGCGCGCTCGGCGGCGGACTTGACAACGATCTATTGCCAACGCGCGCGAACGGCGTAGCCTCGCCTCCATAATATAAAGGAGAGCGATCATGGCGACCCAACACCTGTCCGCGAACACGGGCGAGGAAAGCTTCATTATCCTGCAAAGTCTGTTATGCCTGTTGCGCGAGAAGAATATCCTGTCGCGCGCCGACCTCGATGAACTGTGCCGCAAGGTCGATCAGCGCGCGGCGGGCCAGCCCGAGGGCCCACTTCATTGCTGCGCGGAAAGCGCGAGCGCGGCCTCGGCGGACCTGCAGCAGATGAACAGCTATCTCGGCCAACGCTATGGCGGCAAGCGCGCGCGATTGGGACGGTAGCGCGGGTGTAAGAATGCCAATTCCTCCCCCGGAGGGGGAGGGGGACCGCCGCGTAGCGGTGGTGGAGGGGGCCTTCCGCGCAGACACCCTAGCCGCGCCGAGACACCCCCTCCACCATGCTTCGCATGGTCCCCTTCCCCCTGCGGGGTAGGAATAAGTAGTATCAACATCGCGCGCGCGCAGCCGATCTGAAATTGCTAACCTCGCCCGGTGACTGCAATTCCTGATTTTCGCTCAAGCGCGGCCCGACACCGACCGGCTGTGGGCCTGGCGATGCTGATCCTCTCCCCAGCCGCCGCGCAGACCGCGCCACCGCCGGTATCGCCGGACGTCGTCGTCACTGGCCGGGGGCTGGCGACCGTGCCCGGCGAGCGCGCCTATGACACCGTCGTGATCGACCGCGCGCGAATCGAAAGCGATGCCGCCAACCGGTTGGAGAACCTGCTCGCCGAGGTGGCGGGCGTTCAGCAGTTCCGCCGCTCGGACTCGCGCTCCGCCAATCCGACCAGCCAGGGTATCTCGTTGCGCGGGCTGGGCGGCAACGCGTCGAGCCGCGCGCTGCTGCTGCTCGACGGGGTGCCGCAGGCGGACCCGTTCGGCGGCTGGGTGGCGTTCCCCGCCTATGCGCTGTCGCGGCTCGGCGAGGTGCGGGTGACGCGCGGCGGGGGCAGCGGCCTGTACGGCCCCGGCGCGCTGGCGGGAACGGTGGTGCTGGAGAGCGCGACCCCCGACCAGCTTCGGCCCTTCGCCGCCGATGTCGCGGGCGGAAGCCGGGGGTCGCTCGACGCGCAGGGGCCGGCGGCGCTGGTCCGCGCGGGCGGCTTCCTGACCGCGACCGGCGCTTATGCGCGGGGTAACGGCTTCGTGCCGACGGTGGCGGAGGATCGCGGCCCGGTCGACCGGACCTCGCCCTACGAACAGGCATCGGCGGCGGTGCGCGCCGTCGTGCGGAGCGGCGCGAACGAACTGCAGGCAAATCTGTCCGCGTTCACCGACGCGCGCGAGCGGGGAACCGCGTTCAGCGCGATCCGTAGCCGCGGCGCGGACGCGTCGGTGCGCGTGGTCGGGCACGCGCGCTGGGGCTGGTCGCTGCTCGGTTATGTCCAGACCCGCACCTTCGCCAACCAGTTTCCCGCGATCGACGCGCGGCGGACGACCGTCACCCCGACGTTGAACCAATACGCCACCCCCGCGACCGGGCTGGGCGCGCGTGTCGAGATCGCGCCGCCGGTGGGGGGCGGGGTCGACCTGCGCGTGGGCGGTGACGTGCGCGCGCTGAGTGGGCGGACGGAAGAACTGTTCGGCTTCGTCGCCGGCGCGCCCACCCGGCGGCGCGTGGCGGGCGGCAGGACGCTGACGGCGGGTGCGTTCGCCGACGCGAGCGTGGTGCGAGGGCCGTTAACCTTCAGCCTCGGCGGGCGCGTCGACCGGTGGCGCATCACCGACGGGCGGCTGACCGAACGCGCGCTGGCGGGCGGGGCGGGGCTGACCGACCTCGGCTTTCCCGATCGGGCGGGCGCGGAGGCAAGCGGGCGCGCGGGGCTGGCATGGCACGCGGCCCCACTGCTGACGCTGCGCGCGGCCGCGTATCGGGGCTGGCGGTTGCCGACGCTCAACGAGCTGTTCCGGTCGTTCCGCGTCGGCGCGGACGCGACGGCGGCGAATGCGGCGCTCGACCCGGAGCATCTATGGGGCGGCGACATCGGCGCGGACTGGACGCCCACCCGGCGGGTCACGCTGTCGGCGACGCTGTTCGACAACCGGCTGACCGGGGCGATCGCTAACGTGACGATGGGGCAGGGGCCGGGCGTGTACCCGCTGGTCGGCTTCGTCGCGGCGGGTGGGGCGTCCCGGGTGCGCGAGAACCTCGACGCGATCCGCGCGCGGGGGGCGGAGGTCGACGCGCGCGTCGCGGCGGGCGCGTGGACGCTGCAGGCCTCCTACGCCCACACCGCGTCGCTGGTGGAGGCACCGGGGTCGGCGCTGGACGGTCTGCGCCCGGCACAGACCCCGCTCGACCAGGGGTCGGCGACGCTCGGCTGGGCGCGGCGCGGGGCGGCGCTGTCGGCGACGCTGCGTCATGTCGCGGCGCAGTTCGACGACGACGCGAACACCCGCCGCCTTGCCCCCGCGACGACGCTCGACGCACGGACGGCGGTGCCGGTCGCGCGGGGACTGTCGCTCGACCTGCGGGCGGAGAACCTCACCGACACGCGCGTCGAGGCCGGGACCAGCGGGGCGGGCGTGGTCGAGCGCGCGACCCCGCGAACGCTGTGGCTGGGGTTCAGGTACGGATTACGTTGAGCGGCGCGCATGACGGTTGCCAGCGCGCACGAAACCCGCTTCAATCGGGCGATCTAAAGGGAGACCGGGATGCGCGCGCTCGTCATTGCAACCTTCGCCACGTTGATCCTGGCCGGATGCGACACGCGCCAGCATCTTCGCGCGGGCGAACCCGTGCCGGGCGGCGCGCACGCGGTGGCGTTGCTGCACAGCGCGAGCGGCGTCGCGGTCGGCCGCGCGACCGCGACGGAGGTGGCGGGCGGCATTCGCTTCACCGTCGACGCGCGCGCGCTGCCACCGGGCACGCACGGCGCGCACGTCCATAGCGTCGGACAATGCGACGCGCCCGACTTCACCAGCGCGGGGCCGCACTGGAACCCGACCGGCGCCAAGCACGGCGCGCTCAACCCGATGGGCCCGCATATGGGTGACCTGCCCAATCTCATCATCGGCGCGGACGGGCGCGGCACGATCGGCGTCGTCATGCCCGGCGCGAGCATGGCCGCGCTGCTAGACGCGGACAGCGCGGCGATGATGGTCCACGCGGGCGCGGACGACCTCAGCACCGATCCCGGCGGCAACAGCGGGGCGCGGATCGCGTGCGGGGTATTCGTAGCAGGCTAGTCTCCGGCAAAGGTCAGCGGCGACACCCGCCGCTCGCGCTCATTTACGATCAACGCGCGGCCTGCGGGCGGGAGCGAGCGTTGCGGGCAGGCGGGGCGCAGGCACCGGGCGCACCCCAGCCCGATCGGGGTCGCCTCGCCCGCCAGATCCAGCCCGCGCGCCGCCGCCAGTCCGCGCGCCTGTGTCGCCGCGACGCCCAGGCCGATCGCGAACTCGGCCCGGACGCCGCCGACCTCCGGCGCTTGCGGCGCGACCGTGCGCGCGATCGTCAGCCAGCGCGCGCCGTCCTCAAGCTCGACCAGCTGCACCACCGCCGCCCCCGCGCGGTCGAACGCGGCGTGGACGCGCCACAACGGACAGCGCCCCTCCGCGTCGACCAGCGCCGCCTCGCTCGCGCCCGCATAGCGTTTCGACACCTGTCCCGCGCGGTCGAGGCGCAGCATGAAGAACGCCAACCCCCGCGCGCCGACCCGGCTCAGCGTCGTCAGCCGGTGCGCGACCTGCTCATAGCCCGCGCCGAACCGGCGTTGCAGCAGCGGCAGGTCATAGCCGCTCGCCTCGCACGCGCGCAGGAACCGCGCATAGGGCATGGTGATCGCGGCGGCAGCGTAGTTGACCAGGTGGCGGCGCAGCAGCCGCTCGGCGGTGCGGTCGGTGAAGGCTGCTCCCTTCACCAACGCATCGATGTCGCCGCGCAGCTCGATCTGCGCGAGCTCCACCGCGACCGCGAACGCGCGGCTGTGCGGGGCCAGCATCTCGCCCAGCTGCAGCTGGCGCGCATGGAGATCGAGCCGCCGCAGCGTGTCGCCCAGCACCTCGGCGGGGAGCACGCGGACGGTGAGGCGATGCTTGACGCGCAATCGCTCGGTCATCGCGCCGTACAGATCCTCCGCGCCCAGCCGCAGCTCGTCCGCCAGTCGCTCGGCGGCGCTGTCGAGGTCGGCGAAGTGGTTGCGCCAGCGTTCCACCTCGCGGCGGACGAGCGCGAGCGGATCGGCGGTCTCCACCGCCGCGTCGCCGCCGCTCAGTCGGTCGAACACGCGCGCGAACGCTTCCGCGCCGCCCGGCGCGGCGGCGAGCCACTCGATCACCTCGCCGCGATCCAGCTCCAGGTCGGCGAACATCGGGTCGGCGAGCCGCCGCCGCACCGCGTCGACGCCGCCGCCCGGCTCCTGCCCCGTCAGCGAGCGCGGGTCGAAGTCGAACAGCTCCGCCAGCCGCACCAGCACCGATGCGGTCAGCGGGCGCTGGTTGCGCTCGAGCAGGTTCTGGTAACTGGCGCTGATCCCCAGCAGCTCGGCCATCGCCGCCTGGGTCAGGCCGGCACTCCGCCGCAACCGCCGGACCGCATGCCCGGCGAACAGCTTGCGTTCGGCCATGTCCTACACCTCCCGCCTGATGCTATGGTCCCGTTTCGTTCTTGCTACGAACGGGATATGCAACATGGCGGGTTCGGAAACATTTGTAAAGACTTCACAACCTCACATCGAGAAGAACAAGTTTGGCCAAGTCGCTAGTGGACCAGGAGGCAAAAACGGCCGCTCGGGCCTCAACTTCCTCTACTTAGCGCGCGAAACCCATCGCACCTGTAAACCGGATGTTTCCTTAGTCCGCCACGACATGCCGGCGAAGCCACTCCGCCAATGCCTTTTCGCTCAGCTCGCCCGCAGCCAGCGACAACATCGTCCGCGTCGCATCGGCCTTGTCGAACACAAGCTCGACGTCGTTAAGCTTCAGGAACACACGCGCCATCACCCACGCCGTCCGCTTGTTGCCGTCGGCGAAGGGAGGATTGCGCACGATCCCGAACGCGTAAGCCGTGGCCAGTGCGCACAGGTCGGTCTCGCCGTAACCGTGCTTGTTCAGCGGACGCGCGATCGCCGACTCGAGCAACCCGTCGTCCTTGACCCCGGCCAGCCCGCCATGCTCCGCCAGTTGGCGATCGTAGATCGCCCGCGCCAGCTCCGCGCCGAGGAAGCGCGGCACCGGAACCGCGCTCATTTCGCGAGCACGGCAAGGATGTCCCGGTCCTCCCGCATCACCGTCTCGGCGGCCGTCATCGCCTCCACGAAGGCAGCATCATGCGCGCGCACTTGCATGCCCTCCTTATTCTCGGTCCAGGAAATCGAGTCTCCCAGCTCGATCCGCAACAGCGCCAGGATGTCGCGCGGAAGGATGACGCCGATGGAGTTGCCAACTTTGACGAGTTTGGTGCTGTGCATACAATCGTAATAACAATGTTTGAAAGGCCGATCAACGCTTTCCTACACGCGCCAAGCCACGCATAATCTCCGCATGGCCAAGCAGGCGCACTCCGAATCCACCGCGGTCGTCATCGCCGCGCTCGCCGCCAATCTGGGCATCGCGGCCGCGAAGTTCGTCGCGGCGGCGCTGTCGGGGTCGTCGTCGATGCTGACGGAGGGCGTCCACTCGGTCGTCGACAGCTCCAACCAGGTGCTGCTCCTCTACGGCACGCACCGCGCCAAGCGCCCGCCCGACAAGTTCCATCCGTTCGGCTATGGCCGCGAGCTGTATTTCTGGAGCTTCGTCGTCGCGCTGCTGATCTTCGCGGTCGGGGCGGGGGTGTCGCTGTACGAGGGCTGGCGGCATTACCATCATCCCGAGCCGCTGCGCGGCGCGACGCTGAGCTATGTCGTGCTGCTCGTGTCGCTGGCGCTGGAGGGCTGGTCGTGGACGGTGGCGATGCGCGCCTTTTCGCGGGCGAAGGGCGAGACGAGCTGGTGGGGAGCGTTCGTCGCGTCCAAGGACCCGGCGACATTCATCACCTTGTTCGAGGACAGCGCCGCGATCGCGGGGTTGCTGGTCGCGCTGGTCGGGGTGGCGCTGAGCCAGGCGACGGGCGATCCGCGCATCGACGGGGCCGCGTCGATGGTGATCGGCGCGATGCTGGGCCTCGTCGCGGTGTTGCTCGCGCGCGAGGCCAAGGGCTTGCTGATCGGCGAGCGCGCGGACCCGGCGGTGGTGGAGCGCGTCCACGACACCGTCGCCGCCCACCCCGCGATCACCGCCGTCAATTCGGTGCGGACGATCCACACCGGGCCGGAGACCGTGTTCGTTGCGATCAGCGCGGATTTCGACGACAACCTGCGGATGGGCGATGCGGAAACGCTGATCAAGGAACTGGAAGCGACGCTCAAGGCGGCGGACCCCAGCCTGATGTCGATCTATATCCGCCCGGAAAAGGCCCCGGCTTCCGGTCCGCGCCAGTTTGCGGTATAAAGGAGTATGACCATCCAGCGCCTGTTTGCCCGCTTCCTGCTCGCCGCGCTGATGGTGTTGGGCGCGGTCGCCCCGGCGTCGGCCGCCGTGACGATCACCTTCTGGAGCCACGAGTTCAACGCGATGTTTCCGCACGCGTTCATCACCTTGCGCGGCAGTCCCGACGCGGGCGGCGCGGCGGTGGACCTCAACATCGGTTTCACCCCCAAGCACATCAGCCCCGCCATCCTGTTCGGCACCGTCGGTGGCATATTGGAACCCGCCGACACGGGCTATCTGAAGGGAAGCGACGCGCATTTCTCGATGGTGCTGACCGACGCGCAATATGTCGACATGCTCAAGCTGATCGAGGAATGGGGCCCCACCGGCGATCAGCATTACAACATGAACAAGCGCAATTGCGTGACCTTCACCCAGGTCGCCGCGCAACGGCTGGGCCTCGCCGGCACCGACCAGCCCAAGCTGATGAAGCGGCCACGATCGTTCATGGAGGCGGTGGAGGCGGCCAATGTCGGCCGCGTCACCGTCGTCGATATGCACGGCGACGCCTATATCGCGATCCTGGGCAAGGTGCCCGGCGTCGACCAAACCAAGCCCGTGTTGGCCGCCACCGGCTCGGTTCCGTCCGCGCTCGCCTTTACCGCCACCAGTGCCGCGCCCGCGTCGAGGGCGGTGATCACCAGCCAGTCGATGCAGACCGGCGGGGCCAAGCCGCCTTCAGACGCGGCCGGCGGTCCACCCGCCGTCCATTGACAGGTTCGCGCCGGTGATCGCCGCCGCCTCGTCGCGGCACAGGAACACCGCCATCGCGGCGACCTGTTCGGGGGTGACGAACGCCTTGGTCGGCTGCGCGGCGAGCAGCACGTCTTCGATCACTTGTTCGCGGGTTAGTCCCCGAGCGCGCATGGTGTCGGGGATCTGCGCCTCGACCAGCGGCGTCCAGACATAGCCGGGGCTGATCGCATTGACCGTTACCCCGTCGCGCGCCGCCTCCAGCGCGACCGTCTTGGTCAGCCCGACGACCCCGTGCTTGGCCATGACATAGGCGGACTTGTTGGGGCTGGCGACCAGCGAGTGCGCCGACGCGGTGGAGATGACGCGTCCCCAGCCCGCTGCCTTCATGTGCGGCAACGCCGCGCGGATCGCGTGGAACGGGGCCGACAGGTTGATCGCGATGATCGCGTCGTACTTGGCGACGGGAAAGTCCTCGATCGGCGAGACGTGCTGAATCCCCGCATTGTTGACCAGGATGTCCGGCCCGCCGAGCTCGCGGTGGCAGCGCGCGACCATCGCCGCGATCGCGGCGGGGTCGCTCATGTCGGCATCGTCGTGGAGCGCCCGCGCGCCGCTCACCCGCTCCAGCGAAATGCGCGCTTGCTCGATCGCGCCCGGGTCGCCCCAGCCGTTGATCATCACCGCCGCGCCCTCGGCGGCGAGCGCGCGCGCGATCGCCAGCCCGATGCCTGAGGTGGAGCCGGTGACGATCGCGGTCTTGCTTTGTAGGAACATGACTGACATTCCCCTTGGGACGCACGGGCGGCGCATCGAAGCGCGACCGCCGAGCGAGGTGTGACAGGTAAGGCGTACCCATGCGGCTCGACGATTTCGACCCCAATATCAACGTCGGCGAAGAACAGGACCGTGGTGGCGGCGGGTTCGGCTTCGGCGGGGGCGGCGGTGGTGGCGGTCTGTTGTTCGGCCTGTTGCCGCTGATCGGTAGCCGGTTCGGCTGCGGCGGGATCGTCGTGGTGTTGTTGTTGCTGGCGGTGTTCGGCGGCGGACTGGGTGGGCTCAGCGGCTTCCTGGGCGGAGGGGAGGGCGGTGCGCCCGTTACCCGGTCCGCGCCCGCCGGCGGTGGCGGCGGCGTGTCGCAAATCTGCCGCGAGAACGACGCGCGCCACGCCGCCTGCAACGCGTTCAGCTCCGCCGACGAGACCTGGGCCGCGCTGTTCGAGCAGCAAGGGCAACAGTTTCGCGCTCCGGGGCTGATCTTCTACAGTCGCAACGGCGATTCCGGCTGCGGCGCGGCGCAATCGGCGATGGGGCCGTTCTATTGCCCCGCGGACCAGCGCATCTATCTCGACACCAGCTTCTTCGACGAACTCCAGACCCGCTTCGGCGCGAAGGGCGACTTCGCGCAGGATTACGTCATCGCGCACGAGTTCGGCCATCACATCCAGAACCTGCTCGGCGTGTCGGACAAGGTCGCGCAAGCGCAGCGATCTGGCGACGCGACGCAGGGCAACGCCGCTTCGGTCCGGCTCGAGCTGCAGGCGGACTGTTATGCGGGGGTATGGGCCGCGCGGAACCGCGACCGGCTCGAGCCCGGCGACGTGCAGGAAGGCCTCACCGCCGCGAACGCGATCGGCGACGACACATTGCAAAAGGAGGCAGGTCGCCGCCCGGTCCCCGACAGCTTCACCCACGGCACGTCGGCGGAACGGATGCATTGGCTCAAGGTCGGGCTGGACAGCGGCGACCCGACGCAATGCGACACCTTCTCGGGCACGATCTAAACGCGGTGACGCCCGCGCCGTTGCGTATAGCGCAAGATGCGACCCCGGACGGCGGGTCGGCCCCGGCCGAACCCGTCCGACGGCGGCTTTGCCGTCATCGGGACTGCGTCGTGCCGCTACATCCGCACCAGCATCTTGCCCTTGTTGCCTCCCGAGAACAGCGCGAGAAAGGCGTCAGGCGTGCGCTCCAGCCCCTCGAACACCGTCTCTTCGCGGCGCAGCTTCCCGGCGGCGGTCAGCGCGCCCATCTCCGCATGAAACTCGCCCGCCCGAGCCATGAAGTCGCTGACGATAAAGCCCTGCAGCCGGATGCGCAGGCCGATCACGCGCGCGAGATAGCGCAGGCTGGTCGGCTCCGCGCTGTTGTAGATGTCGATCATGCCGCAGATCGCGAAGCGGGCATGGGCGCGAGCATGCGCGATCGCGGCGTCTAGATGGTCGCCGCCGACATTGTCGAAATATACGTCGATGCCATCGGGTGCCGCCGCCGCGAGCGCCTTCACCAACGGCGTCCCGCTCTTGTAGTCGATCACCGCGTCGGCCCCCAGCGAGCGGACCCATTCGCATTTGTCCGCTCCGCCCGCCGAGCCGATCACCGTCATCCCCTTCGCCTTGGCAAGCTGAACGACGGTGGAGCCGACCGCGCCCGCGGCGGCGGACACGAACACGATGTCGCCCGGCTTCGCCTCCGTGATCGCGAGCAGACCCCAATAGGCGGTCATGCCCGGCATGCCGAGCTGGCCCAGAAACGCCTGCGGCTCCGCCCCGATCGCGGGCAGCTTGTTGGCGTCCTTGGCCACGACAACCGCCTCGTCACGCCACCCGGCCATGTGCTGAACGAGATCGCCCGCCGCCAGGCCGGGCGCGTTGCTTTCGACGACTTCCCCGATCGCTCCACCGTCCATCGGCGCGCCGATCTGGAATGGCGGCACGTAGCTTTTCACGTCGTTCATCCGCCCGCGCATGTACGGGTCGACCGACAGCCAGCGGTTCCGGATACGGACCTGACCCTCGCCCAGCGAAAGGGCGGGCGTTTCGACCAGCGTGAAGTCATCAAGCGTCGGCAGTCCTTGCGGGCGGGAAGCAAGCGTCCAGGCGCGGGGCATCGGTCTCTCCTATGGCATTGTTGTCACGCGCAGAGCCTATCCCGGCGTCGCTGTCCAGCGGATGCAACAAAAGAGCGGGCTGGCTCCAACGAGCCGAGGTGGCGCTATCGACACCCGTTGCATCGCGGCGGCAAGCCAGCTAGACGCGCAATCGACGACGGGCGATGCCCTGTCGAGGCCGGGCGGGGCTGTAGCTCAGATGGGAGAGCGCTGCAATCGCACTGCAGAGGTCAGGGGTTCGATTCCCCTCAGCTCCACCACCCGCCCGACCTGCCCACGAGTGAGGATGTGACGAACGCGTCGCTGCCGCCTGCTATATCCGCCGCCACTGTGGTGATCTTCCGCGACCGCGACGGCGCGGCTCCAGACCTGTTGATGCTGGAGCGCGCAACGACGATGGCTTTCGCGGGCGGCGCGCTGGTGTTTCCGGGTGGCCGCGTCGACGAAGGCGATCGTGCGCTCGCGGCGACACTGCCCGGCGACCCGGACGAGACCGCAGCGCGGATCGCCGCCGTGCGCGAGACGGTGGAGGAAGCCGGGCTGGCGGTCGGCCTCAACGTCGATCTAGACGCGATTCCAGAGCTTCGAGCGGCGCTCGGCGCGGGTCGGCCGATCGGCGCGGCGCTGAACGAGGTAGGCGGGGCGTTGCGCCTGGACACGCTGGTGCCGTTCGCGCGGTGGCGTCCTGCGCACCAGCACGCGCGGGTGTTCGATACGCGCTTCTACCTCACCCGACTGGAAGGCGGCATGCCAAGCGTGGACGCGACGGAGAACACGCGCTTGTTCTGGGCTGGCGCGCGTGCCGTGCTGGACGACGCCGATGCCGGGCGAGCGCGGATCATCTTTCCGACGCGGCGCAATCTGGAGCGGTTGGCGACCTACACCTCATACGCCGATGCGGTCGCGGACGCCGCCGCCTATCCGGTCCGTACGATAACGCCGTGGACCGAGGAACGCGACGGCACGGTCCACCTGTGTATCCCGAACGACCTCGGTTATCCGATCACGTCGGAGCCGATCGGCACGGCCACGCGCGGATAGGTTTCGATCAGTTGGGCAGCGCCGCCGCGTCGACCTTCTCGACCCAGTAGGGGAAAAAGGCGGGTTGGCGTGTGGACCAGCCAGACGCGGTCGCGGCGGCTTCGCTGATCGATTGCAGCAGCTTGCGGCGCAGTTCCGGGTGGAGATGCGGAAGCGACGCCGCCGAGCAGAACGCGGCCGGCAACCACGGCCGAACCGTCGCGCCGATCAATCGCTCGTAGAGAAAGCGGTAGGCGGAAAAGCTCGTGAGCCGGCCTTGGGCCAAATCGAAGGCGGTGAGCGTGATCAACGGCGCGAGCAGCGGCTCGATCGCGTCGAGCCCGCTATCGTCGGGAATGACGGCGCGAAGGTCTGGCAGACTAGCATAGATGCGCGCCTGCGCCCGGATACTCGCCGCCTCGACCACGTCGCGGGACCATCGCGCCATTGCGTCCTCGCGGTCGAGACCGATGTCGAGGCTGCGGCGAACGTAACGCTGCGTCGCGGACGGAAAGCCCGCGAACTCTTTCATCTCCGCCAGCGTCATCACGCCCTCGGCGAGCTTCATTCGTGCGCTCATCCCCGTGACCCCATCCCAGTTCCACGGTTCGATCATGCGCCAGGATGGTTAACAGACACCTTAACGATAATCGACCGTCGCACTAACGGATCACGAAACCTTTTGCGCTGCAACAATGGTTGCGACGAGCAGGGACCAACTGACAGCTAAGCCCGGGGGAGTGAGGCGTTTGAGCAACAATGCTGCATGTTGCGGCTTATTCAGCCCCGTGCCGGGCCTCCGCGTCCGGGTCGTAGCCCGAACTGGCGGGCGGCTCATCGGTGCTCGACCCCGGGATCGTCGCGGTAATCGGGTCGGAAGCGTCCATTGATTCATCGAGGCCGTTGTCGAGCTGAGCCTGGACATTGTTCGGATCCTTCTCCAGCCGCGCCTGGATGGATGCGTCTTGCCCGGCGTCCTGGCGCGGATCACGCTCCTGATTGCTCGCGCTAGGCGCGTCGGGGTTCACGGACAAAGTGTCCAAGCCGGTGTCGGCGGTGTCGTCCATGGCTGCCCTCCAGAGCTAAGTGTCAGACGGACAAACGAAGCACCGGACCCGCCGTTCCAGGCCGCACACTAAGACGGGTCCGGACGATCGCTCGCCGGACCCGTCTAGCCGCCATCAAGCAACCTGCTCAGTTGCGATTGCTACCGAACAGGCGAAGGATGAACAGGAACATATTGATGAAATCGAGATACAATTGCAGCGCGGACATGACCACGACGCGGCCCTCTTGATCGGTGCCGGCCACCTGGAAATACAGGCTTTTGGTCCGCTGGGTGTCATAGGCGGTCAGGCCCGCGAACAGCAGCACGCCGACAATCGAGATCACCGGGTTGAGCGCCGGCATCCACATCGCCAGCAGCATGGCGACCAGCAGCCCGACCAGGCCGATGATCAGGAACGTGCCGAACGGCGACAGGTCCCGCTTGGTGGTGTAGCCGTACAGGCTCAACCCCGCGAACCCGGCGGCGGTAGCGAAGAACGCGCCCGCGATCGACGTGCCGGTATAGGCGACGAAGACGGTCGATAGCGACAAGCCCATCAGCACCGCATAGGCCCAGAACAACGTGTTGAGCGTGGAGGTCGCCATGCGCGCCTGACCAAAGCTCATCGCAAGCACGATGCCGATCGGCGCGAGCATCACGATCCAGCCGAGCGGCGACGCGCCACGACCGCTGAACAATAACGGCATATACCCGCTGGCGGCAAAGGCGAGCGCGACGACACCCGTCAGCAACACACCCGACGCCATCATGTTATAGACACGCAGCATGTACGACCGCAGACCTTGGTCGTAAGCGGCCTGCTGCGCGCCCCGTGCTACGCCGATCGGCGCGGCGGTGGACCGAGGGTCGGACCAATTGGCCATCTGAAGATCACTCCAAAACGCCGATCGGTGGACCGGCTTACCTCGTAATATCGTCTGATCACGGACATTTTTCAAGCGAGATCGAGAGCTGGATCGTAGCGTCGACGCGGCGCATTGGGGGGCGATGCACCGCCTGTTCGTTGCCCTGCGCCCGCCCCCCGCGATCCGGTCGATTTTACTCGCGACGATGGGCGGCGTTCCGGGCGCGAGATGGCAAGATGACGAGCAGTTGCACTTGACGCTGCGCTTCATCGGCGAGGTCGACGCGCGAGTGGCCGACGACATCGCCGCCGCGTTGGGGCAAGTCCACGCGCCGGTCGCGACGATGACGCTGGCGGGGGTAGGCCGGTTCGCGCATCGTGGCCGGACGGACACGTTGTGGGCGGCGGTCGCGCCCGCCGCGCCGTTGCTGGCGCTGCACTGCAAGGTCGACGCGGCGTGCGTCCGCGCAGGGCTGGCACCGGAGGGCAGAGCGTTCGTGCCGCATATCACCTTGGCGAGGCTGGCTCGGTCGCCAAGTGCGGGCGTTGAGGTAGAGCGTTGGGTGGCCGACCATGCCGCGCTCGCCAGCCCGGCATTTATCTGCGCGCATCTGGTGCTGTACGAAAGCACGCTCGGGCACGAGGGCGCGCGCTATGAGGCGGTGGAGCGGTGGCCGTTGCGGCCCTGACGCGCCAACACCTGCTCCGGGTTGGGCGCGAGCAGCCGACGACGGACCGACGCGGGAAGCGCATTGGCCAAGCCGGCCCGCTCCAGCACGGCTCCCGCGACGGTCGGTGGTGACGGGTAGCGGGCAAGGACAGTGGCGTTCGCCGGCATGGACGCGGCCGCGCCGAACCAGAGCGTTCCTTCGCGCGGCGCGTCTGTCGTTACCAGGCGGAGTGCTCCCCAGCGCAGCGGGATCAGCGCGCGATGCGCGGTCGCCGCGTCGGTGCTGACCGTCGCGCCGGCGTGCGCCGCCGCAGCCGCTACCAGCGCCTGCGCGGGCCAGCGTGGATGCTGGTTCTCGACGGCAAGCATCAGCAAATTGCTTCCGACCAGCGCGCCGAGCGCCAGCGCGCGCGCGCGGGGCGCGACCCGGTCCAGCCATGCGGCGACCGCGATCGCGGCGGTGATCGCCGGCAGGGCGAAATAGCGGGGGTTGAGCACCAGCTTGGTCGTCAGCACCGCGACGAGCAGGAATGTCGAACAGGCGAGCGCAGTCAGGACGAATAGCCGCTGTCGCCCTTGCCCGTCGAGCTTGCGATCGAACCGAAAAGTGATTGCCGAGATCAGTGCCCAAAACAGCAAGGCGAAATCGTCGTTGACCAGCAACACCAGCAGCGGATCAATCGCGGGGTGGACAAGCCAGTTACCCTCATCGTTCGCCGCGCGATCGATATGGCCGTCGTGATGGAACGCCAGCGTCCAACGGTGGAGCGGGTCGCCGGTCAGCAGCCATTGATACATCGCCTCGCCCGCCAGCGCGCCAGCGCAGCCCAGCGCCACGACGATCAGCGCGCGCCGGGTGATCGGTCGTCCGATGGCGAATAACGGCACCAGCCCGAACAGCGCCAACACGGCGGTTTCCCGGCACAGGATCGCGGTGCCGAACGCGACCCCCGCCGCGAGCGGCGTCCAGCGCCGTCCCTTGCCCGCCGCGACATCGCCGAGCAAGCGCCCGCCGAGCAGCAGGAACACCGCCTCGGTTAGGTCGCACGACACGGTGGTCGCATTGGTAACGACCACCGGCATCGTCGCGACCAGCATCGTCGCGACCCATGCGGCACGCGGCGTTGCTATGCGGCGCGAGACGGCGCGGACGCTGGCCAGCAGCGCTGCGTACCAGCCGAGCGCGGTCAATGTCATCGCCGCCGCGCCCTTGCCCAGCAGCGCCAGGCTGAGCGCGAGCGACAAGATCAGCGGAAAGCGCGTACCCCAATGGTCATCGCCCGGCTGCGGCGCATGCTCGAGCCAGCGCGAGGCGGCGAAGTAATAGGCTGCGTCGTCCGAGGCCGCGAACCCGATCCAGCCGATCGCCAGCGCGAGTGTTGCGCCGGACAGCGCAAGCAGCGGCCAGAACGGCGCGCGATCGATGAAGGAACGAGCCGGAACCCGGAGCGCGACGATCGCCATCGCTCGCGCTTACGGGCGGGGCGCTTAAGCCCGCGTTACCCGGCTTCGGTCAGCCGGCGCAGCTGATCGGCGGTGAGCGCCAGCGCCATCGCCGGGAGCAGATCGGCAAGCTGCGCCGTGCTTGTCGCGCTGGCAATCGGGGCACCGACACCAGGCTGCGCGGCGACCCAGGCGAGTGCGATCTTGGCAAGGCTCGCGCCCGTCTCCGCCGCGACCGCGTCCATCGCCGTCAGCATCGCGGGCCCACGCCCGGCAACGAGGTCCTTCATCCGGCCGCCGCGCACGCTTTGGCCGAGATCGGCTTTGGACCGGTACTTGCCGGTGAGGAACCCGGAGGCAAGACCGTAATAAGGCAGCGCCGATACCTGCTCCGCGACGCATAGCGCCTGAAGTGCGCCTTCGAACTTGTAGCGGCTGACCAGGTTGTACTCAGGCTGCAGCACCTCGTAGCGCGCCAGCCCCTCGCGCTCCGAGATGGCGAGCGCGCTTCGCAGCCGGTCGGCGGTGAAATTGGACGCGCCCAGCACGCGCACCTTGCCCGCCCGGACCAGCGCGTCGAAGGCGGCGAGCACGTCCTCTTGCGGCACCTCGGCGTCGTCCTGATGCGCGTAGTAGAGGTCGATCCGGTCGGTGCCGAGCCGCCGGAGCGAGGCGTCGCAGGCGGCGGCGATGCGCCGGGGAGCGAGCTTCGCGCCGCCCTCGCCGGGCAACATGCCGACTTTGGTCGCGATCAGCACCCGGTCGCGATGACCGCTGGCACGCAGCCAGTCGCCGATCATCGCTTCCGACTCGCCGCCACCATGGCCGGGCACCCAGGCGCTGTACACGTCGGCGGTGTCGATCATCGTGCCGCCGCCGGCGACGAACGCGTCGAACACCGCGAAGCTCGCCGCGCGGTCGGCGGTCCAGCCGAATACGTTGCCGCCAAGCACCAGCGGCGCGATCGACAGGTCGGAACGGCCGAGCGGGCGAGCGGTGGTCATGGGGCGTCTCCGTTGCCGTCGAGCGCCGCGGCGGCATTGTTGAGTTGCGCGTCCTCGTCCGGCGTGACGTCGCGTGCGTTTGAAGCCGGATGACAGGCGGCGAGCGTCAGCGTCGCCATAAGGACGAGCGCGCGGATCATCGTTCCAGCGCGTCACCCGCCTGGTTCAGCGCGTGACCGGTCGCAACCTTAGCCTTGGTGGCGGCATGTTTGGCGGCGTGACCCGCCTTCGCGGCGGCGGCGGACAGCTTGTCACCCGCCGCGTCGGCTTCCGCACCAGCATTGTCGGCAGCACGACGAGAGGCAGCGGCGGTGTTGTCCATGCTTCGCTCCGCCGCACCCAGCGCGCGGTCGGTGGCGGCGTCGACGTTGGTGACCGCCGTCCGCATAGTCGCATTAGCGTCGGCTGCGATGCTGTCGGCGGCCTGCGCGGTGTCGTCCTTCGCCTTGGGGCTGCACCCCGCGAGCGCAACGGTGACCAGAGTAACGAGCAAAACGGGTTTCACGATAACATACCTCCCTTTTGCAGCACTACGCGCGGCCGCGTGCTCGGGTCCCGATTGACGGGATATAAAGATATCTTTATACGTTGATACCGATATGACGTTCGCGCTCGACATTTTCCGCGCCCTCGCCGACGCGACCCGGTTACGGGTACTGGCGCTGCTCCGGTCGATGGAGCTGTCGGTTGGTGAACTCGCGCAAGTGCTGGGGCAGAGCCAGCCGCGCGTATCGCGCCATGTCAAGATCCTGGTCGACGCCGGGTTGGCGGAGCGGCGCAAGGAAGGCAGCTGGGTATTCGTCGCGCTTGGCCACGCGGCGCGGGTCGCGCCGGTGCTGGCCGCGCTCGACGCGTGGGGCGAGCGTGAGGATCACTGGGCCGCGGCCGACATCGCGCGATTGGTGGCGGTGCGCGCGGACCGCGCGGTGGCGGCGTCCGCTTGGTTCGAGGCGCACGCGGGCGAGTGGGACGCGATCCGCTCGCTCCACGTCGCCGACAGCGAGGTCGAGGCCGCGATCATCGACGTGCTCGGCGACGCGCCGGTCGGCCAGTTGGTCGACATCGGCACGGGCACCGGCCGCATGTTGGAGTTGTTCGCCGGTCGCGCGCGGTCGGCGATGGGCATCGACCGGAGCAGCGAGATGCTGCGGCTCGCGCGCGTCAAGCTTGGCGAGACCGGCACGGGCGCGGAGCTGAGACAGGCTGATCTGTACGCGCTACCGCTCGCCGACGGCGCGGCCGATCTCGCGATCCTCCATCATGTGCTCCACTTCGCGCTGCAGCCCGCGGCCGCGATCGCCGAAGCGGCGCGGGTGCTGGGCGATGGCGGGCGGCTGCTCCTCGCCGACTTCGCCCCGCACGACCGCGAAGAACTGCGGGCGCGCGAGGCGCATGTGCGGCTGGGCTTTTCGGACGAGCAGGTGCTCGGCTGGTTCGCAGCGGCGGGGCTGATGCCTGTTCGCGTCGAGACGCTGGCGGGCGGCGCGTTGACGGTGAAACTCTGGCTCGGGCGCAAGAGCGCGCGGGCCCGCACGGAGGTGAAGGCGGCATGACGTTCTCGGTCAACCAGATGGAGGAAGCGCGGCTCGCGCTCGACACGCCGCTCTACGCCGATGTCGCGGGCGACATGGACGTGAGCTTTGAGTTCTTCCCGCCCAAGAACGAAAAGATGGACGCGACCATGTGGCAGTCAATCGCCACCTTGTCGCCGCTCGGGCCGCGATTCGTGTCGGTGACGTATGGCGCTGGCGGGTCGACTCGCGAGCGCACCCATGCGACAGTCGTGCGCATCCAGCGCGAGACGCCGCTTGCCGCCGCCGCGCACCTCACCTGCGTCGAGGCGAGCAAGCTTGAGATCGACGCGGTCGCTAACGAATATTGGGCGGCGGGGGTAAGGCACATCGTCGCGCTGCGCGGCGACATGCCAGTCGCGGGCACCGGCTATGCCGCGCATCCGGGCGGGTACGAGAATGCCGCCGCGCTGGTCGCGGGGCTGCGGCGGCTGCACCCGTTCGAGATCTCGGTTGCCGCCTATCCCGAGCGCCACCCCGACAGCGAGCATGAGGCGGCCGATCTCGACAATCTCAAGCGCAAGCTCGACGCGGGTGCGACGCGCGCGATCACGCAATTCTTCTTTGAGGCGGAGACATTCTTCCGCTTCCGCGACGCGGCGGCGAAGGCGGGGATCGACGCGGAGATCGTGCCGGGCATCATGCCGGTCAGCAACTTCGCCGCCGTCCAGCGGATGAGCGCGATGTGCAACACGCAGGTGCCGGCGTGGATGGATCGGGTGTTCGAAGGGCTCGACAACCTGCCCGACGCGCGCCAGCTGGTGTCCGCGACGCTGGCGGCGGAACTGTGCCGCAAACTGTACGCGGGCGGGGTGAAGAGCTTTCATTTCTACACGCTCAACCGCGCGGAGCTGAGCTTTGCGATTTGCCACCTGCTGGGCGTGCGGGCGAAGCCGCGCACCCAGCAGGTGGCGGCGTAGTCCTTACTCCCTCTCCCCTTTGGGGAGAGGGTCGGGGAGAGGCGGGAGAAACGGTGTCCTCTCCCGGGCAGGGCGCATCCTTTCTCCCCCTCTCCCGACCTCGCCCTCGGCGAGCCCGCTCTCTCCCCAACGGGGAGAGGGAGATTAAGGAAACACTCTTGACCCCACGCCAACGCTTCAACACCGCCGCCGCGTCGCGCATTCTCGTCACCGACGGCGCGTTCGGGACCGAGATCCAGAATTGGAAGCTCGACGAAGCCGCTTATGCGGGCGGCCTAGGGCTGGCGCGCGACGCCAAGGGCAATAACGACATTCTCGCGCTGACCATGCCCGAGGTGCCCGAGGCGATCACGCGCGCGTATCTCGACGCGGGCGCGGACATTATTTCCACCAACACCTTCTCCGCCAACCGGATCAGCCAGGCGGATTACGCCGCGGAGCATTTGGTGCGCGAGATCAACGTCGCGTCTGCGCGGATCGCGCGCCGGCTCGCGGACGAGTATGAGACCCGTGATGGCCGCGCACGGTTCGTCGCGGGGGCGATAGGGCCGACCAACAAGACGTTGTCGCTGAGCCCGGACGTCAACGATCCCGGATATCGCGAGATCGACTTCGATCATCTGAAAGGCGTGTATCGCGAGCAGGTCGACGCGCTGGTCGAGGGCGGGGTGGACTTCATCCTGATTGAGACGGTGTTCGATACGTTGAACGCCAAGGCGGGCATCATGGCGGTGCTCGACGCCCAACGCGATCTGGGGCGCGACCTGCCGATCATGCTATCGATGACGCTGACCGATCTGTCGGGGCGCAATCTGTCGGGGCATACGGTGGAGGCGTTCTGGTGCGCGGTGCGCCACGCGAAGCCGCTGACGGTGGGGCTGAATTGTTCGTTCGGCGCGGAGCAGCTGCGCCCGCATGTGAAGACGCTGAGCCAAGTCGCCGATACGCTGATCATGGTCTATCCGAATGCGGGGTTGCCCAACGAGTTGGGCGCGTATGACGAGCTGCCCGCGACCACGGCGGGGCTGGTCGGCGAATGGGCGCTTGCCGGGCAGGTCAACGTGCTCGGCGGATGCTGCGGATCGACCCCCGCGCACATCGCAGCGATCGCGGACGCGGTGCGCGGGCTGGAGCCGCGCCGGGTGCCGGTGCCCGAAGTGCGGACCAGGCTCGCCGGGCTGGAGCCGATGATGATGGCGGCTTAGCGCTTTTCCCTCTCCCTCCAGGGGAGAGGGACAGACCGCGAAGCGGTCAGGGTGAGGGACCTCCTCGCCGAGGACCCTCACCCTGGCGCGTTCCGCGCCTGTCCCTCTCCCCTTTAGGGAGAGGGTGAAGGAACGAAAATGACCTCCTCCTTCGTCAATATCGGTGAGCGGACCAACGTCACCGGCTCGGCCGCGTTCAAGAAGCTGATCCTCGCGGGCGACTATGCCAAGGCGGTAGAGGTCGCGCGCAGCCAAGTGGAGAACGGCGCGCAGGTCGTCGACGTCAACATGGACGAAGGGCTGCTCGACGCCGAGTACGCGATGACCACTTTTCTCAAGCTGATCGCCGCCGAGCCCGACATCGCGCGCGTGCCGTTCATGATCGACAGTTCGAAATGGAGCGTGATCGAGGCGGGGCTGAAATGCGTGTCGGGCAAACCGATCGTCAACTCGATCAGCATGAAGGAAGGCGAAGCGCCGTTCCTCGACGCCGCGCGCAAGGTCATGTCCTATGGCGCGGCGGTGGTGGTAATGGCGTTCGACGAGGTCGGGCAGGCGGACACCAAAGAGCGCAAGACCGAGATCTGCGCGCGCGCCTACGCACTGCTCACCGGCATCGGCTTTCCACCCGAGGACATCATCTTCGACCCCAACGTGTTCGCGGTCGCGACTGGGATCGAGGAGCACAACAATTACGCGGTCGACTTCATCGAGGCGTGCCGCGAGATCAAGGCGCGGCTGCCGCACGTCCATATCTCGGGCGGGTTGTCGAACCTCAGCTTCTCGTTTCGCGGCAACGAGCCGGTGCGGCGCGCGATGCATTCGGTGTTCCTGTATCACGCGATCCCCGCCGGCATGGACATGGCTATCGTCAACGCGGGGCAGCTCGACGTGTACGACACGATCGACGCAGAACTGCGCACCGCGTGCGAGGATGTGGTGCTCAACCGCGACCCGGAGGCGGGCGACCGTCTGGTGGCGCTCGCCGAACGTTATCGCGGCACCGACGCGGTCGCGGAGAAGCAGGCGGCGGAGTGGCGCTCGCTGCCGGTGCGCAAACGGCTGGAATACGCGCTGGTCAAGGGCATCGACGCGCATGTCGTTGAGGACACCGAGGAAGCGCGCCAGGGCTATGCGCGCCCGATCGAGGTCATCGAGGGCCCGTTGATGGACGGCATGAACGTCGTCGGCGACCTGTTCGGCACGGGCAAGATGTTCCTGCCGCAAGTGGTGAAAAGCGCGCGTGTGATGAAGAAAGCGGTCGCGCACCTGCTGCCATTCATCGAGGCGGCGAAAAGCGAAGGGCAACGCGCCAAGGGCCGGATCGTGATGGCGACGGTCAAGGGCGACGTCCACGACATCGGCAAGAACATCGTCGGCGTGGTGCTCCAGTGTAACGGCTTCGAGGTGATCGATCTGGGCGTGATGGTGCCCTGGTCGAAGATCCTGGCGGCGGCGAACGAGAACGACGCGGACATGATCGGTCTGTCAGGCCTGATCACGCCGTCGCTCGACGAGATGGTCACGGTCGCGGAGGAGATGAAGCGCGCCGGTATGGCGATGCCGCTGCTGATCGGTGGCGCGACCACGTCGAAGGTACACACCGCGCTCAGGATCGCGCCCGCTTATGATGGCCCGGTGGTGCATGTGCTCGACGCGAGCCGCGCGGTCGGGGTGGCCTCGACGCTGGTCAGCGATACGCTGACGCCCGAGTTCGTCGCGAAGGTGTCGGCGGAATACGCCGCCGTGCGGTTGGCGCGGGAAGGCAAGGGGCAAAACGACCTGTTGCCGCTCGCGGAGGCGCGCGCGCGCGGGTTCGTGGCGGACATGGCGCTCAAGGCACCCGCGCCGGTGTCGCCGGGGGTGCATGTGTTCGACAATTGGTCGCTCGCCGACCTGCGCGAGCATATCGACTGGACGCCGTTCTTTCGTGCGTGGGAGCTGGCGGGGAACTTCCCCGCTATCTTGGATGACGCGATCGTGGGTGAGAGCGCGCGCGGATTGTACGCCGACGCGCAAGCCATGCTCGATCGGATTGTGGGAGAGAAGTGGCTGACGGCGCGGGGCGTCGCGGGGCTGTGGCCCTGCCGGCGGGAGGGGGATGATGTCGTGCTCACTCGATCCTCCCCGTTCACGGGGAGGGGGACCACCGGCGAAGCCGGTGGTGGAGAGGCTTCTCTCCAAGCGGTTCCGTCTGGGGCAGCCGCCCCTCCACCACGCCCTGCAGGCGATGAGCAGGTTGGATCGCTCCCGGCGATCCAAGCCACGTCCGGGGGACGTGGCGACCTACTCATCCCCCTCCCCGTAAACGGAGAGGATCAAGAAACACACTTTCCCTTCCTCCGCCAACAGATCGCGAAGCGCGAGGGCCGCGCGAATATGTCCCTCGCCGATTTCATCGACCCCACCGGCGACTGGATCGGCGGGTTCGCGGTCGGCATTCACGGCATCGACCCGCACTTGGCGGCGTACAAGGCGGCGCATGACGATTATAACGATATCCTGCTCAAGGCGCTCGCCGACCGGCTGGCGGAGGCGTTTGCGGAGGCCTTGCACGCGCACGTTCGCCGCGAGCTATGGGGCTATGCGCCCGGCGAGCAGCTGACGCGCGAGGCGCTAATCCGCGAGCAATATCGCGGCATCCGCCCCGCGCCAGGCTATCCGGCCTGCCCGGAGCATTCGCTGAAGCGGGTGCTGTTCGACTTGCTCGACGCGGAAGCGAACGTCGGGCTGGAACTGACCGAGAGCTTCGCGATGCTGCCAACCGCGGCGGTCAGCGGCTTCTACTTCGGCCACGCGGAAGCCGAGTATTTCGGTGTGGCGCGGATCGGGCGCGATCAGGTGGAGGAATATGCGGGGCGGCGGGGCGTGGATCTGGCGCTGGCGGAACGGTGGCTGCGGCCAAATATGGATTAATAGGATGCTCCCACTCGGGTCAGCCTAAGCTGGTTAGTGGTCCAACTGCTCAACGAACGCGGCACGAAGAGCGAGTAGCCAAACTATACAGACGAGTGCGTAGCCATCCCACAGATGCTCGTACCAAGGCACCTCCTCTCGCAGGTCTCCTAATATCACGGCGGCCAGAATTGCGGCTGGAAGACCGAGCAAAGCGGTCGTTAACAACGTCCGTACCGGTCGATCTCTGCGCCACGCGGCGAAGCGGGATTTGGAGTTGTAGCGACGTAAGCAGAACCAAGTTGCGCCAATGGCAATTGGAAATAAAATCATCGCGATAATCAGACTTCCAAGCATCGGTATGCCGATGCTGTCGGCGTCGGTTGGAAGAGCACCTGAATCAAGAAGCAACGGATAATAAAGCCAGCTCACCGCGGGCAGTCCGACAACGGTCACGACGCTCAGCAACCAGAGAGGCCAGGCTTTCAACGGCATTTGTTGAGCAACCGCTCCAAAAATTACAGTTTGGCTAGGACGTCGTGGCGAAGCCACGCCGTCGATCCTCGCCTCAGCGAGGTCGGCCGACAGCGCCTGCGCGGCGACTCTTTGGCCGCCGCGCCGCGTGCCGGCGCGGCACGCTCATGCGCTGTAGTACATATCATATTCCACCGGGCTCGGCGTCATCTCCCACCGAGCCACCTCCTGATATTTCAGCTCGATATACGACTCGATCTGATCGGCGGTGAACACATCGCCCTTGAGCAGGAAGTCCTGATCCGCCGCCAGCGACTCCAAGGCCTCGCGCAACGACGCGCATACCGTCGGCACCTCGGCCAGTTCGGCGGGAGGCAAGTCGTACAAGTTCTTGTCCATCGCCTCGCCGGGGTGAAGCCGGTTCTGAATCCCGTCCAGCCCCGCCATCAACAGCGCCGAATAAGCGAGGTACGGGTTCGCCAACGCGTCGGGAAAGCGCACCTCGACGCGCTTGCTCTTCGGCCCGGTGCCGTAGGGAATACGGCACGACGCCGAGCGGTTGCGCGACGAATAGGCGAGCAGCACAGGTGCCTCGTAGCCGGGCACCAGCCGCTTGTAACTGTTGGTGGTCGGGTTGGTGAACGCGTTGAGCGCCTTGGCGTGCTTGATCACGCCGCCGATAAAATACAGGCACATGTCTGACAGCCCGGCATATTTCTCGCCCGCGAACAGCGGCGTGCCGCCGTTCCAGATTGAGAAATGCGTGTGCATTCCCGAGCCGTTGTCCTCCTTGATCGGCTTGGGCATGAACGTCGCGGTCTTGCCATACGCATGCGCGACCTGGTGGACGACGTACTTATAAATCTGCATCCGGTCCGCCGTCGTCACCAGCGTGCCGAAGGTCAGCCCCAATTCGTGCTGCGCGGCCGCGACCTCGTGGTGATGCTTGTCGCAGGGCAGTCCCATCTCGATCATCGTCGAGACCATCTCGCCACGGATGTCGACCGCCGAGTCGACCGGAGCAACGGGAAAGTATCCGCCCTTCGCGCGTGGCCGATGCGCGAGGTTGCCTCCCTCATAGTCGCGGCCGGTGTTGGTCGGCAACTCGATGTCGTCGATCTTGAAGAAGCTCTGGTTGTACGACGTGTCGAACTTCACGTCGTCGAACATGAAGAACTCGGCTTCGGCCCCAACATAGACTGTATTGCCGAGGCCTGTGCTCTGGAGATAGGCTTCTGCGCGCTTGGCGGTGGAGCGTGGGTCGCGCGGGTAGAGCTCGCCCGTGCCCGGCTCGACGATGTCGCAGAACACGATCAGCATCGGCGTCGCGGAGAAGGGGTCGACATAGACCGCGTCGAGGTCGGGCTTGAGCGTCATGTCGCTCTCGTTGATCGCCTTCCAACCCTCGATCGAGGAGCCGTCGAACATCAACCCGTCGGTCCACTCGTCCTCGCCCATCACCGATGCTACCATGGTCAGGTGCTGCCACTTGCCCTTGGGATCGGTGAAGCGGAGGTCGACCCACTCGATCTCCTTTTCGGTGATCATGCCGAGGACGTCTTGAGCCGAGTTCGCCATGCGCTTGGTCCTTGCTGGCCCGCCGCCGCCGGGCGCGCGGGTGTTACGGTCGTTGCTGGATGGTCGCCGAATTGTTGCAATGCGTCAAACGGCTTTTGCCGGCCGGAGCGCGGCTCTAGATCGCCGCTTCGTCGCGCTCGCCGGTGCGGATGCGCAGCGCGCTCTCGACGGGCAGTACGAAGATTTTGCCGTCGCCGATCCGCCCGGTCCGCGCCGCCGCCGTGATCGACTCCACCGCTCGCTCGACCAGCGCGTCCTCGACCACCACCTCCAGCTTCACCTTGGGCAGGAAATCGACAACGTATTCGGCCCCGCGATACAGTTCGGTGTGGCCCTTTTGCCGGCCAAAGCCCTTCGCCTCGATGACGGTGATCCCGGACACGCCGACCTCGTGGAGCGCTTCCTTGACCTCGTCGAGCTTGAACGGCTTGATGATCGCCTCGATCTTTTTCACGTCAACCTCCTCGCGGTGCGACCACAAGGATCGTGCCAGCCCCCGCGCGAGCGGGCAAGAGCCGCTCGGCCCGTGGTCTGATGGGTGAGCTCGTCAGCAACCTGCGGGTAGAGACACGACGCGAAGGCCGAGATGCCGCTGGAAACCGTCGAAATCGCGGTCTCGATGCAGCAGCTCATAGCCGTCCAGGATGCATCGGGTCGCGATCAACGTATCGATCGTCTTTCGGACGGTGATCCCGCGCGCGCGCAAGGCACGGTAGTTGCGGGCGGCTTCGATCGCCACCCGCGTGTCGACCACATTAATGATGTCGAAATCAGTGAATAGGTCGAGCGCGGTCTCAACGGATTGTTGGTCCCGAAAGCCCTGCAGCACTTCCATAATCACGAGATCGCCCACGACGACCGTCTCGGTTCGCGCCGCCGTCCGAAACGCCAGCGTCCAAGGGGCGTCAACGCCGTTGAAGAAGTCTACCCAGACGGTTGAGTCAACGAAGATCACGGTCCGTGCGCATTTCGTCCAGATCGCCTTCCCAAGACAGCTTGCCGAAATACCCCAGCGCACGACTCTGCCGCTTTTGGCGCAGCAGAGCCTGAAGGCCCTGCTGCACTACCTCGCGCTTAGTTCTCGCCCCCGACACGGCAAGCGCCTCGGCCATGAGTTCGTCGTCGATGTCGATATTCGTGCGCATGTGTAAGCTCCCGCTGGCGCATACACATAACGTCAGATTGCCTCACCCTCAAGCGTAGGGCGGCTTGTGCCATCCGGCGGGGGAGTAAGTGAACACCTCGCACCCGTCGGCGGTGACCCCCACCGAATGTTCGAATTGCGCGGACAGCGACCGGTCGCGAGTCACCGCCGTCCAGCCGTCGTCGAGCAGCTTCACGTCCGCGCGGCCGATGTTGATCATCGGCTCGATCGTGAAGATCATCCCCGGCTTCAACTCCGGCCCGGTGCCCGGCTTGCCTGCATGCACCACCTCCGGCGCGTCGTGGAACAGCCGACCGACGCCATGCCCGCAAAAGTCGCGCACCACGCCATAGCGGTGCGCCTCAGCATGGCGCTGGATCGCGTGCGCGACGTCGCCCATGTGCGCGCCCGGCCGCGCGGCGGCGACGCCGAGCATCAGGCACTCGTGGGTCAGCTCGACCAGCCGCCTCGCCTTGAGCGGCACGTCGCCGACTAGGTACATGCGGCTGGAGTCGCCGTGCCAGCCGTCGAGGATCGGGGTGACGTCGACGTTGACGATGTCGCCAGAGCGCAGCGGTTTGTTGCCCGGAATGCCGTGACAGACGACGTGATTGATCGAAATGCAGCTCGAATGCGTGTAGCCGCGATAGCCAAGTGTGGCGGGCAGCGCATCGTGATCGCGCATGAAGCGATAAATGACGCGATCGATCTCGCCGGTGGTCACGCCGGAGCGCATGTGCGGTACGATCGCGTCCAGCGTCGCGGCGGCTAGCCGCCCGGCGCGGTGCATTCCCTCGAACGCCTCGCGCCCGTGCAGCTTGATGGCGCCGGTGCGCGCGCCGGCCCCGGTCGGTGCAACCACATAGTCGGTCATCGCGACGACATAGTCCCAACCACCGGGCTTTGCGAGACCGGCGGCGCGGGCTATGCGGAGTGCATGAGCGAACGCATCTGGACCGCCGCGCTGGTGGTGATCGGCGACGAGATCCTGTCGGGCCGCACGCAGGACAAGAACGTCGCGCAGGTCGCCGCCTGGCTCAACGTGCAGGGCATCCGCCTCGCCGAGGTGCGCGTGGTCGCGGACCGGACAGCGGCGATCGTCGAGGCGGTGAACAGCTTGCGCGCGCGCAACGATTACCTGTTCACCACCGGCGGGATCGGGCCGACGCACGACGACATCACCGTCGATGCGATCGCGGAAGCACTGGGGGTCGGCGTCGTCCACCACCCTGACGCGATGGCGGCGCTGGAGCGGTATTACGCGACTCGCGGCGGCCTGACGGAGGTGCGCGCGCGGATGGCGCGGGTGCCCGACGGCGCGACGTTGATCGAGAACCAGGTATCGGGCGCGCCGGGGATCAGGGTCGGCCCGCTGTTCATCATGGCGGGGGTGCCGCACATCACGGCGGGGATGCTCGACGCGTTGACCGGCACGTTGCAGGGCGGACGCCCGGTGGTGAGCCGGACCGTCGGTTGCTGGGTCGCCGAAAGCGAGGTCGCCGACCTGCTCGCGCAAACCGAACGCGCGCATGAAGGCGTGGCGATCGGCAGCTACCCGTTGTTCCGCGACGGCCGCGTGGGCGCGAACTTCGTCGTGCGGAGCGCCGACCCGGCGGCGGCGGATGCCTGCGCGGCGGCTCTGACGCTCGCGCTGGAGGCGCAGGGGCGCGAGGTGACGGGGGAGGGGATTTAGCTCCGACGGTGAGCCGTCACGGGAGTGGGCGCGTCACGGGAGTAATCCCGCGACGTCGTCGATCGGCGCTGGAGCGCCGTCGGCCGATCGCATCGCTGAAAGCCGAGTTCAGCGCCGCTGAACGTCGGCGCGATACGATGGAGCGGGTGAAGGGAGCACGCCACAGTGGCTGACCGCCTCAGTTCAAGCGGCAGCATGATGCATTCGCTTACGCCTCCATCAGCAGCAGCGGTGTGCCTTGGTCTTCTCGCGCAGCGCCCAACCAGTCGCGAGCATGTACTCCCTTGGCCTCCAGCGCGATAAGCGGCGCGGCGCGGGTGACAGCGGCGGCCTCGCGCGAGCGTAGCATCATAGCAGTGGCCAGTGCCTCAGTCGTCGCCAGCACCAGCGCGTCACCCGCGGCACTGCTGCCAGGCCCAGTCTGCCATTCCGGTGCCGCCATCCAAGCGCGTGCTAGATCGGCCGCGCCGATGCCGCCGGCCAGTCGCTCGAGCCGGCCTGCATCGTCGCGCGCGACGCTGGTCGCCGTCATCGTCTCGCCCGACAGCGCTAGAGCGCCGACGCGTAGTCCAGACACCATCGCGCTCGCGTCCAGTAGAGGGGTCGCTTCCGTGATCGCGGTCGGCCGCGCATCGAGCAGTCGACGGGCGCGCCCGGTAAAGAAATTGCCGAGATTGTCGGCTTCGTCGGCGTCGCGATTCCAGCCAATCTCCGCCCTGTCGTTGCTCATGCTCCAGCGCGTGTCGATGCGTTCGGCCAGCCCACGCAGCCGGTCGAGCATCTCGTCCATTTTCTCGGTCCGATCGCGCGCGAATTCATCAAGCAGCCGGTCCAGCTTCCCCTCCAGTGCGCGCACATCCTCACGCATACCGTCGATCTTCTTGCTCATCACCGCAAACCCGATCACCGACACGCCGATCCCCGCGGCGCCCAACGCCAGATTGGCAATCTGCAATTGGTTGAGCATCGCGACGCTCTGCTGCACCGCCGAAAGTCCGCTCTTGATCTGCTCGTTCTGCACCATCTGGATACCGGTGCCGATCAGCCTGAGCGGCGCGGCCGGGCCGCTCCCGACCAACTCGGCGATCTTTGACAGCCCGCTCGTCTCCTGCAGAAAACCGGCGATCCGCCCGTTGGCGACGTTGCGGATCGTGGAACCGTAGACGTCGAACTGGCCGCTGCGAATACCCGCCTCGAGCGCGGCCGGTATCTGACGCAGGAACAATTCTGCGATCACGCGATAGTCTCCATGGCTTGGCTGGTGGTGCGGTCTACGATGTCGAAGAGGTGCGTCAGATACGGTCGCCGCGCATCCGCAAGCCCGGGGCCGAGCCAGATACTCGACAACTCATCCCGTGCCGCTACGCGCAGCCGGGCGTGCGCGCCGCTGCGCTCGCCGATCTCGCGCGCGATCCTCGCCGACATCTGAACCGCACGCTTGCGGACTATCTCGGGAAGAGCGCGGTTCGCAACCTCGGTCGCCGCGCGCTCCATCGTCGAGCCGATCGTGTCGACCGATCCGCCAAGCCATGCCGGCGCTCTCCAGCCTGCGGCGATGGTCAACTCATCTTGTGGTAATGTAGGGCGTTCGCTCATCGCGGCGAAGCACAGCGCGACCTGCTCTAGCCGTGCATCGACCTGCCGCAACGCCCGTGCGTGCGCCTTGAACCAATCGTCTGCCGCAGCGCCCACCCCTACGCGCATCACCGGCCGTATGATGGCGCGCGCGGCCGCATCAGCCCCGGTCACTGCATCCGATACCGCAATCGTGTCGACACGATCATCCAGCGCCCGCATGGCGCAGGCACTCGCCGCATGGATCAGCGCCATCGCTGCAAGCGTTGCCTCATCGCGCCACCTCATAACAGCAGCCCGACTCGCACTTCGTTCGATTGTTGATCCGCCCACCGGATTAGCTGACAAGCAAGCCGTGATGATGTCCAGCACGCAAGTGCAACGCCGCCGGCTCCATAGCCTCAGTCTTCGCCGGTGCGGCGGCAAAGCTCCAGGCTGCGCTCGCCGAGCCGCAAGGCATCATTCAGGCCGCCGCCGCGCGGCGCACGCCTACCGACCGGATCGTGCTCAGCCCAAACATTGACCGTTGCGGCGTGTCGATCGAAGTGGAGGGCAGGCTGGCGAAAATCGTTGCTCTTGCTTCTGGCCGCGAGAGTCACTTACCATAAGGCTGGAGCGGGTGAAGGGAATCGAACCCTCGTCGTAAGCTTGGGAAGCTTCTGCTCTGCCATTGAGCTACACCCGCGCGCACTGCCGTGTGCGCGATTGCGCGGGCGATTGCAACCGCGCTCACCGGGACTTGCACGCGGGCAACCGGCGGGCCTAGCTTTGCGCGGAACAGTAAGGGGGAACCATGACCATCATCGCACGGCTCGCAGCGGCCACCGCCGCTATCGCGCTTATCGCTGCCGCGCCCGCCGCGACGCGCGATCCCAAGGCGCTGGAGGCGGCGTTCGATGCCGAGATCAGCAGCGCGGACCAGCTCGCATGGCTGAAGGACATGGCGTCCGCGCCCAACCAGGTCGGCGGCGCGCACGACCGCGCCAATGCCGAGATGCAGCTCGCCCTGTTCAAACAATGGGGCTGGGACGCGCGCATCGAGACGTTTCAGGTGCTGTATCCGACGCCGATCAGCACGACGCTGGAACTCATCGCGCCCGAGCGGGTCCGGCTCGGCGGGCAGGAGCCGGCGGTGGCAGGGGACCCTAGCTCGCAGCATCTCGAGGGCGCGCTACCTCCCTACGTCGCGTTCCAAGGCGACGGCGACGTCACCGCGGGCGTCGTTTACGTCAATTACGGCCTGCCCGAGGATTACGACGCGCTCGCGCAACGCGTCATCGACGTGCGCGGCAAGATCGTGCTCGCGCGCTATGGCGGCGGGTGGCGGGGGCTGAAACCGAAGCTGGCGCAGGAGCACGGCGCGATCGGCTGCCTGATCTATTCCGACCCGGCCGATGACGGGTACGCGGCCAACGACCCCTACCCGCGCGGGGGCGGGCGGCCGCCCGCGGGCGTGCAGCGCGGGTCGGTGCAGGACATGACCACCTATCCCGGCGACCCGCTGACCCCCGGTGTCGGGGCGACGGCGGGTGCCAAGCGGCTGACCCGCGAAACTGCGCCGACGATCCTGAAGATCCCCGCGCTGCCGCTGTCCTACGCGGACGCGACCCGGATCATGGCGGGACTGGGCGGACCGTTGGTCCCGGCGCGGGCGCGCGGCGCATTGCCGATCGCCTATCATTGGGGCGGGGGTGACACGGTCCGCGTTCACCTGGCAGTCAAGTCTGACTGGTCGCTGAAGCCGATCTACGACGTGATCGCCACCATGCGCGGGCGGTCGAAACCCGATGAGTGGATCATCAGGGGCAACCACCATGACGGCTGGGTGTTCGGCGCGAGCGATCCGCTGACCGGCCAGGTCGCGCTGATGAGCGAGGCCAAGGCGCTGGGCGCGCTCGCGCGCACCGGCTGGCGGCCGGAGCGGACCATCATCTATGCCAGCTGGGACGCCGAAGAGCCGGGGCTGATCGGCTCGACCGAATGGGTGGAGGCGCACGCCGACGAGCTCAGCCGCCACGCGGTCATGTACCTCAATACGGACGTCAACGGCCGAGGCTTTCTCGGCGCGGAAGGAAGCCACGATCTCCAGCACTTCGCCAACGCCGCCGCGCGCGACGTGACCGACCCGCGCACGGGGGTGCCGGTGCTCGATCGGCTGCGCGCCCATGTGCGCGCGGCCGCATATGACGGCGCGGGGCGGGGGGTGGAGCAGGCGACGCTCGATGCGGCCAGGGCGGGCGGCGACATGCCGATCGGCGCGCTGGGCTCGGGTTCGGACTATTCGGCGTTTCTGCAACACGTCGGCATCCCGTCGCTCAACCTGGAGTTCGGGGGCGAAAGCGCGAGCGGCGGATCGTACCATTCTGCCTATGACAGCTTCTATCATGTCACGCAGTTCGACGATCCGGGGCTGGTATATGGCGCGGCCCTGTCCAAGCTGGTCGGGCGGCTGGTGCTGCGCGCCGCCGACACGCCTCGCGTGCCCGCGCGTTATGGCGACTTCGCGGGCACGGTGACGCGCTATGTCGCGGAGGTGAAGAAGCTCGCCGCCGATCAGCGCGAGCGCGACCGTGCGCTCGGCGACCTGACCCGAGAACGCGTGTTCGCGCTGGCCTCCGGGCCGCAGGACCCGATCGTCGCGCCAGTCGACCGGGGGGTGACGCCGATCGTCGACATGCTGCCGCTGGAGGACGCCGCCGACCGGCTGACCCGCTCCGCCCGCGCTGCAGACGCGATCGGCGAACTGTCTCCCGCCGCCGAGGCGCGGGTCGAGGCGGCGTTGCGTGGCATCGACCAGACCTTGCTCGACCCCGAAGGGCTGCCCGGGCGGCCGTGGTTCCGCAACATGGTGTACGCGCCGGGGACCCTGACCGGCTACGGCGCGAAGACGCTACCCGGCGTGCGCGAGGCGATCGAGCAGCGGCGGTTCGCGGACGCGACGCGCTATGTCGGCAAGACGGCGGCGGTGCTGAACGCCTATGCCGACCGGCTCGACGCGGCGGTACGCGCGGCGCGGCCGTGAGTGACGCCATCGCCGAATACGCCGCGCGTGCGTGCGGATCGGTGGCGGAGCGCACCCGCGCGACTCACGCGATGCTGGTCCCGGCTCAGTATCGCCGCATCCTCGACGTGGCCGACTTCGACCGGCTCGACCTGTCGAACTATCGGATGAAATACGCCACCTCCGCGCCGTTTGCCGCCGAGCTGAAGGCAGAAGTGCTGCGGCGTTGGCCGAGCAGGCCGATCGAATATTACGGCATGACCGAGGGCGGCGGCTTGTGCGCGCTGCTCGCGCACCAACATCCCGACAAGCTGGCGGCCGTCGGCCAGCCGATGCCGGGGCATGATGTCCGCGTGATCGACGAGGCGGGACGAGAGCTGGCGCAGGGCGACGTCGGCGAGCTGGTCGGGCGACCGGCGGCGATGATGACCGGCTATCATCGCCAGCCCGGGCAGACTGCGGCGGCGGAATGGACCAGCCCGGCGGGCGAGCGGTTCATCCGCACCGACGCGATCGGCAAGGTGTTGAAGCGCGAGCTGCAGGACCGGCTCGCGACGGAAAAGGTATTGGCATGACGAGCGACACCGACCTGCACGGCCTGGAACTGCGGTCGACGATCTCGGGCGATGGCACGCTGACGCTCTCGCTGGCGAAGGTCGACGTGGGCGAGCCTGCGCCGGACGAAGTCGTCGTGCGGGTCGAGGCGACGCCGATCAACCCGTCCGATCTCGGGCTGTTGCTGGGTCCCGCAGACCTGAGCACACTTCGCGCGTCGGGCACGGCCGAGCGTCCGGTACTCACCGCGACCGTGCCGACGGCGGCGCTTGGCGGCGGGCTGCGCGCGCGGGTCGGGCAGGCGATGCCGGTCGGCAACGAGGGCGCGGGGACGGTGGTGCGCGCGGGCAGCGCGGCGAGCGCGTTGCTGGGCCGCAAGGTCGGGATGCTCGGCGGCGCGATGTATACCGAGGTCCGCCGACTTAAGGCACGCGACTGTATCGCGCTGCCAGAGGGCGCGAGCGCGGCGGACGGCGCGTCGATGTTCGTCAACCCGCTGACCGCGCTGGCGATGGTCGAGACCATGCGCGCGGAGAGGCACTCGGCGATCGTCCATACGGCGGCGGCGTCGAACCTGGGGCGGATGCTCGCGCGGGTGTGCCACGCGGACGGGGTGCCGCTGGTCGGCGTGGTGCGCAGCGAGGAGCAGGCGGCGGCATTGCGAGGCGAGGGTGTCGACTGGGTGGTCAACAGCGCCGCGCCTGATTTCCGCGCGGCGCTGACCGAGGCGGTGGCGGCGACGGGGGCGACGCTGGCGTTCGACGCGATCGGCGGGGGCGACCTCGCCAACACGATCCTGCACGCGATGGAGGACGCCGCCAGCCGCGACGCGCGCGCGTACAGCCGCTATGGCTCGAGCGTCCTCAAGCAGGTCTACATCTACGGAGGGCTCGACACCGGGCCGACGCGCGTCGACCGGGGTTATGGCATGTCCTGGGCGGTGGGCGGTTTCCTGCTGACGCCATTCCTGCAGCGAGCGGGGGCGGAGACGCTGCAGCGGCTAAAGGAGCGCGTCGCGCGCGAGCTGCGGACGACGTTCGCCAGCCACTACACCGACACGATCTCGCTGCGCGACGTGCTCGATCCGGCGATGGTCGAGCTCTACGCTCGCAAGGCGACCGGGCGGAAATACCTGATCGATCCATCGCGGCCATAAGCGGCCGACGCGGGCCGTGGCATCCGCTCCCGGACGCGCTATGCTGACCCGCGACACAGGATAAGTCGCGACGAAGGGGAGGGGATATGGCCGACACCGCCGGGGGAACGACCGAGCGCACGGCGGGCTATCGGCGGTTGGTGCTGACGCTGTTGGTGGTCGCGTACACGCTCAACTTCGTCGATCGGACGATCATCGCCTCCATCGGTCAGGCGATCAAGGCGGACCTCAAGATCACCGACACGCAGCTTGGGCTGTTGGGCGGTCTGTATTTCGCGCTGCTCTACACGATGCTCGGCATCCCGCTGGCGCGGCTGGCGGAGCGGGCGTCGCGGGTCAACATCATCGCGGGCGCGATCCTGCTGTGGTCGGCATTTACGGCGCTGTGCGGCTCGGCGGGAAGCTATGCCACGCTCGCCGCCTATCGCTTCGGCGTCGGGGTCGGCGAGGCGGGACTGTCGCCGCCCGCGCATTCGCTGCTCAGCGATCACTACCCGCCGGAACGGCGCGCGTCGGCGCTGTCGATCTATTCGCTAGGCGTGCCGATCGGGTCGCTGGTGGGCGCGGTGGTGGGCACCTGGCTGGCGCAGCATTATTCGTGGCGGGTCGCGTTCATGGCGGTGGGCCTGCCCGGCGTGCTGGTCGCGCTGGCGATCCGGACGCTGGTCAAGGAACCCGCGCGGGGCGGGTCGGAGCCGGGCGCGCCTGTCATGGTCGCGCCTCCGCCGGCCTCGTTCGCGCACGAGCTTCGCGAAACGGCGGCGGTGGCCAAGCTGTTGCTGGGGCAATGGCCGGTGCTCAACGTGGTGATCGGCGTGACGCTGTTGTCGTTCGCGGGCTATGGCGGCGGTCAGTTCATCATTCCTTATTTCATCCGCGCGTTCGGGCTCAGCTTATTGCAGGCGGGCGCGATCGTCGGAGTGGTGGGCGCGGGCAGCCAGATGATCGGGGTGGTGTTGGGTGGCCCGGTCGCGGATCGGCTGGCGCGCGGCGGCTCGGCGCGCTGGTACGGGCTGGTTCCCGCGAGCGGCGCGCTGCTCGCCTACCCGTTCCTGGTCGGCGTGTTCACCGCAGCGACGTGGCGCGCGGCCGCGGTGTGGCTCGCCTTTCCGGGTATTTTCGCCTACGCCTATATGGGTCCGACCTATGGCGTGGTGCAGAATGCAGTGCCGCCCGCGCGGCGCGCGACCGCGACGGCGGTGCTGTTGCTGGTTCTCAACCTGTTCGCGCTCGGCGGCGGGCCGCCGATCACCGGCTGGCTGATCGACCACCTTGCCGCGTTTCACTTCGCGCATGTCGACATGCCCGGCTTCGGCTCGGGGGTGGCGGGGCTGTGGGGCGCGGACGCGGGCGCGTTCGGTGTTGCCTGTCCGGGCGGCGTGGCCCCCGCAGGCGGGGCGGCGGCGCGCGACGTGGCGTGCAAGGCGGCGGTGCTGCTCGCCACGCGGCAGGGCGAGCTGCTCGCCTATGGCGTCGCGCTATGGGGAGCGTTGCATTATGTCATCGCTTCGTTTGGGCTGAGCGAGGCGATGGCGGCCGCGCGACGCGCGCGCGGCGAAGCGGCGTAATGTCACCTCTCGCGGGACCCTTCCTCGCCCTGCGCGTTCTGCCCCACTAACCGCGACGGGAGTTTCCGCCATCTCGACCTTCATGTTCGCCACCGGCATCGAGAACAGCGTGCCGACGATCGACGGCGGGCGCACCCGCGTCGACGAGATGGATAGCTGTGGCCACTATCAGCGCTGGCGCGAGGATTTCCATCTTGTCGAGGAAATTGGCATCCGGCATCTTCGCTATGGTCCGCCGATCCATACGACGTGGCTGGGGGTCGGCAAATACGACTGGTCGTTCGCGGACGAAACCTATGCCGAGCTGATGCGCCGTAACATCGCGCCGATCACCGACCTGTGTCATTTCGGCGTTCCCGACTGGATCGGCAATTTCCAGAACCCGGACTTTCCCGCGCTGTTCGCGGTCTATGCGCGCGCATTCGCGGAGCGGTTTCCGTGGGTACAGCTTTATACACCCGTCAATGAGATGTACATCTGTGCGACGTTCTCCGCCCGCTACGGCTGGTGGAACGAACAGATGACGACCGATCAGTCCTTCGTCACCGCGCTCAAGCATATCGTCAAGGCTAACGTACTGGCGATGCAGGCAATCCTGGAAGTACGCCCTGACGCGATCTTTATCCAGAGCGAGTCGTCCGAATATTTTCACGCGGAAGATCCAGCCGCGATCTCGCCGGCCGAGCTGTTCAATTCGATGCGGTTTCTCTCGCTCGACCTCAATTATGGGCGGCGGGTCGACTCGGAGATGTACGAGTATCTGCTCGACAACGGCATGACCCGGGATGAGTACCATTTCTTTCTCGGTAATCGCCTCAAGCAGCATTGTATGATGGGTAACGACTATTACGTCACCAACGAACATCTCGTCTCCGCCGATGGCGCGACGCGGCCGTCAGGGGAGGTGTTCGGCTATTGCGAGATCACCCGGCAATATCACCAGCGTTACTGGCTGCCGGTGATGCACACCGAAACCAACCTCAACCAGGGACCGCTCGGGACCGAGGCGGTCGATTGGCTTCGCAAGGAATGGTCCAACGTACTGCGGGTCCGCAATCAGGGCGTGCCGATCGTCGGCTTCACTTGGTACTCGCTGACCGATCAGATCGATTGGGATTCGGCGCTGCGGGTCAAGAACGGCAACGTCAACCCGTTGGGATTGTACGACCTCGACCGAAATATCCGCCCGGTGGGGCAGGCGTATAAGCAGCTGATCGCCGATTGGCAGCACGTATTGCCGACGCAGAGCGTATGTTTGGCGGTGCCTGTGGTGATGCCGCAGGAAGCCGACGAGGCATTTGCGGCACGCCAGCGGCAGCGCGCGCGAACGCTGATAACTGACGCGGCGGTCGCGCCCGCGAACCAGGGAGGAGTGAATCCATGACGGACGGACGGTTCAACGGCAAGGTGGCGATCGTCACCGGCGCGGCGAGTGGGATCGGCGCGGCGATCGCGGCCCGCTTCGCGAGCGAAGGCGCGAACGTGGTCATCGCCGACCTGCATCAAGACGCCGCCGACGCGTCAGCGGCGAAGCTGACGGGCGCGATCGGTGTGGCGTGCGATGTCGGCGACGAGGCGGCGGTGGAGGCGTGCTGCAAGCGCGCGGTCGACCAATGGGGTCGCATCGACACGATCGTCAACAATGCGGGCATGATGCTGTTCAAGACGTTGGCGGAGTGGAGCGCCGACGACTGGCTGCGCGTGCTCCATGTCGACCTGCTCGGCGCGGCGTTCTTCACCAAGCAGGCGTTTCTTCACATGGGCGAGGCGGGCGGGTCATTGGTCAACATCGCCAGCGTCCACGCGCAAGCGACCACCGCCAACATCGCGCCTTATTCGGCGGCCAAGGCGGCGCTGCTGTCGCTGACCCGTACCACCTCGATCGAAGGGCGCGACCGGCATATCCGCGCCAACGCGATCCTGCCCGGCGCGATCGACACGCCGATGCTGTGGGAGAACCCGAACCTCAAATCAGGGGTCGAGACGCTCGATAAAAAGGATGTCGGCAAGCCGGAGGACATTGCGGCGGCGGCGGCGTTCCTGGCCAGCGACGACGCGAAGTTCGTGACCGGCGCGGCGCTGGCGGTCGACGGCGGACGGCTGGCTAAACTCTGAACGGGCAAGGTGTGCGCTTCCACCGGGAAAGCGCGCACCAATGTCAGGTGGCGAGCGTCGCCATATCGATCGAGAACCGATATTTCACGTCGCCACGCACCATCCGATCGTAGGCGGTATTTATTTCGTCGATCGCGATCACCTCCACGTCGGCGGTCAGCCCGTGCTGGTGGCAGAAGTCGAGCATCTCCTGCGTCTCGCGGACGCCGCCGATCAGCGACCCCGCGAGCGAACGGCGGCCGAACACTAACGTGCCGGTTTGCAACGGCTGGTGCGGGGTCTCGGGCACGCCGAGCAGCACCATCGTCCCGTCCCGCTTGAGCAACGACAGATATGGGTCCAGGTCGAGCGGCGCGGCGACGGTATTGAGGATGAAATCATAGCAGCCCGCCTCGCGCGCCATAGCCTCTGCGTCGCGCGACACCACCGCTTCGCGCGCGCCTAGCCGCCGCGCGTCGTCACGCTTTCCCGGCGAAGTGGTGAACACGGTTACCTCCGCCCCCATCGCCGCCGCGATCTTTACGCCCATGTGCCCAAGGCCACCGAGCCCGACGACGCCAACCCTCGAGCCCGGCCCGACCTTCCAATGGCGCAGCGGCGAGTAGGTGGTGATGCCCACGCACAACAGCGGCGCGACAGCGGCGAGGTCCGCCGCCTCGTGCTAAATCTTTAATACAAAGTCCGCGTCGACGACGATGTGATTCGAATAGCCGCCGAACGTGTACCCACCGAGCGCCTTATCGGAGCCGTTAGACGTGCCGACGAACCCGGTGCCGGTGCAATACTGCTCGTCGCCGTCGCGGCATGAAGGGCAGGTACGGCACAAATCTACCATACAGCCGACGCCGACCGTGTCGCCGACCGCAAACCGCTCGACCTGATCGCCGACCGCGGTAACCCGGCCGACAATCTCGTGCCGGGCACGCACGGGTATTGCGTGCCGCCCCATTCACTCCGTGCGGTATGGGCATCCGAATGGCAAACGCCGCAGAACAGGATGTCAATCGCAACGTCGCGCGGCCCCGGATCGCGCCGCTCAAAGGAAAAGGGCGCGAGCGGAGCGTGGGCGTCCGGCGCGGCATAGCTATGGGCGGTGGTGGTCATAGCCGGTCCGATCAGGCGAGCGTCAGGCCGACATCGACATTGCCGCGCGTCGCGTTCGAATACGGGCAGACCGCGTGCGCCGCCTGCATCAACCGCTCGCCGTCCGCGCGGTCGACGCCGGGCAGGGTGACGGTGAGGTCGGCGGTGATGCCGTAACCACCCTCCGAACGCGGGCCGAAGCCGACCTGCGCGGTGACGGTCGCGTCGGCGGGGACGCTGACGCCTTCCTTGCCCGACACCGCCTTCATTGCGCCCAGGAAGCACGCCGAATAACCCGCCGCGAACAGCTTCTCGGGGTTGGCGCCGGTGCCGCCCGGGCCGCCCATCTCCTTGGGCACGACCAGCTTCACGTCGACCGAGCCGTCGTCGGACCGCGCCGCGCCGTCGCGCCCACCAGTGGCGGTGGCGGTCGTTTGATAGATCACGTCGACGGGCATGGTTGGTCTCCTTGGTGAACAGGACGCGGATAACGAACGAGCGCCGGGTCCGGGCGCAACCAGTTAACACGCGGCGGCGAGGCTCTCGCGCACCCGCGCCAGCGCGGCGGCCTGTGGGTCCGCCTCGCCCATCAGGTCGAACGCGTTGGTCAGCGCGAAGCTGCAATGCCCGTGCACTAGCGCGACCAGCGAGCGGGCGAGCGGCGTGGCGCGCTCCACATCGCCGCCCAGCGCGCGCGCGATCTCGGCGACGACGATCTGCGTCAGCATCGCGCGCGCGGCCGCGTCCTCGGCGGGGAGCACGGTGCCGAGCGGAAGCCGGTGATCATAGATCGCCATCCACAGATGCGTGTTGTCGCGCGCGAAGTCGAAATAGCCGCCAACCAGCGCGGCGATGCGATCCTCGCTCGCCTGGAGCAGTCGCGCTTCCAGATGCGCCGCCCAGACGCCGAAAGTCCGCGTGTTGATCGCGAGCACCAGCCGATCGTAGCTGCCGAAGACATTGTGGATCGTGCCGATCGAATAGCCGACGCGCTTGGCGACCTCGCGCGCGGAGAAACGGGCAAAGCCGACCTCCGCCATGAGCGCATGGCCTTCGCGCAAGATCAGCGTTTCCAGCTCCGCGCGGCTATGGTCGGATCGCCTGCCCATCAGGCCACCTAATCACTAGAATTGAACACTGTCCAATTCCTTTATTGAACAGTGATCAGTTGCGATTTAGGCGGAAGGGGTCGTGGAGTCGGGTGAGATGGGTTGATCGTCTTTGGTGTGATCGTGGCTTCCGTGATGCTTTGGCGGAAATCGGCCAGCCTTTCGCGATCACGCAGGGCAAGGACACCGCCCGATCGTGTTCGCGATCGCGGCGGCGGTCGGCTTCCTGTTGTGGGGCATTCGCACTGGCTCGCGCGACTGGCGGATCGCCTCCCTGCTGTTGATGCTGGGCGCGGTAGGCAAGGTGTTCCTGTTCGATGCGCCGGGCCTCACCGGCGCGTTAACCCTCTCATTGCTCCAAACCGCTACGTTTAGCTCAGGGAGTTCACATCATGGCCGCACCTGACCTGTCGCTTTTCGGCAAGCGCCGTTTCGCGCCGTTGTTCGCGGTGCAGTTCCTTGGCGCGTTCAACGACAATCTGCTCCGGTTCGCGATGGTGTTCCTCGCCACCTATACCGTTTATCGCGCCGAACCGGCGCGCGCGGAGACGCTGGCGACGATCGCCGCCGGCTTGTTCACGCTGCCGTATTTCCTGTTCTCGTCGGTGGCGGGCCAGCTCGCGGACGGGGTCGACAAGGCCAAGCTGGTCCGCTGGGTCAAGCTGGCGGAGATCGCGATCATGACGGTCGCGCTGGCCGGGTTCCGCGCGCAGTCGGTGCCGGTGCTGCTCGCCTGCGTGGTCGCGATGGGGGTGCATTCGACGCTGTTCGGCCCGGTCAAGTATTCGATCCTGCCGCAGCATCTTGATCAGGGGGAGATCATGGGCGGCACCGGCTTGATCGAGGCGGGGACGTTCCTCGCGATCCTCGCCGGGCAGCTGGTCGGCGGACTGGTGTCCGCGACCCACGCGGGCGAGATCGCGATCGGCGCGGCGGTGGCGGGGCTGCTGGTCAGCTTCCTGGTGCCGCCCGCGCCCGCGCCCGCGTCCGCGCCGCTACACGTCGACGCCAACATCGTTTGCGGCACCGGGCGCATCCTGGGCGCGGCGAAGGGTGGGCGCGGCGTGTGGCTGGCGATCTTGGGGATCAGCTGGTTCTTCTCGGTCGGCACCGTCGTCACCGCGCAACTGACGGCGCTGGCGAGCGGCACGTTCGGCGCGGGGGCGGACGTAGTGGTGTTGTTCCTGCTCGTGTTTTCGGTCGGGGTCGCGCTCGGGTCGGTGACGGTGAACAAGCTGCTCAAGGGGGAGGTGTCGGCGCGATTCGTGCCCGCCGCCGCGCTCGGCATGGCGGCGTCGCTGCTGGTGCTGTGGATCGCGGCGCGCGCGTACACGCCATCGGGCGCGGCACATTGGCGCGCGTTCGCCGCACAGCCGCAGGCGTGGCCGATCCTGGGCGCGGTGTTCACGCTCGCGCTCGCGGGCGGTGTGTTCGTGGTGCCGCTATACGCGATCCTGCAGATCTGGGCGGACCCCGCCAAGCGGTCGCGGATCATCGCCGCCAACAACATCGTCAACGCGGTCGCGACGGTGTCGATCGTCGCGGTGGTGCTGGGGCTGTCGGCGGCGGGCGTCAGCGTGCCCGGCGTGATCGGCGCGCTAGGCTTCGCGACGCTGGCTGTGGCGCTGATCTCGTGCTGGCTATTGCCGGAGACGGTGTTCAAGGCGCTGATCCGGGGCGTGCTACGCGCGCTGTACCGCGTCGAGGTATCGGGCCGCGAGAACATGCCCGCGCCTGGCACCCGCGCGGTCGTGGTGGTCAACCACGTGTCGTTCCTCGACGGGCTGCTGCTCGCCGCGTTCCTGCCGGGCAAGCCGACCTTCGCGATTCATAGCCGGGTCGCACGCGCCTGGTGGGTCAGGCCGTTCCTGGGCATGTTCGACGCGTTCCCGGTCGACCCGCTCAACCCGATGGCGGCCAAGGCGATGGTCAAGGCGGTGCGCGAGGGGCGGACGCTGGTGATCTTCCCTGAAGGACGCATCACCACCACCGGCGCGTTGATGAAGGTGTTCGACGGCCCCGGCATGGTCGCGGACAAGGCGGAGGCGCCGATCGTCCCCGTCCGCATCGACGGCGCGCAATTTACGCCGTTCAGCCGGATGCGCGGCAAGGTTCGTCGCCGCCTGTTCCCGCGCATCGTCCTGACCATCCTGCCCCCGCGCCGGTTCGAGGTGGCGGGCGACAGCGCGCGCGCGCGCCGCGCGGCGGCAGGGCGCAACCCGTACGACGTGATGAGCGAAATGATCTTCGCGACCTCCGACATCGACCGCACGCTGTTCCGCGCGCTACTCGACGCCAAGGACATTCACGGCGGCAAGGCGGCGATTGTCGAGGACGTCAAGCGCGAGCCGTTGACCTACACGCGGCTGCTCGCGGGCTGCGCGGCGCTGGCCGGACCGCTGGCGGCGGGAACGCGCGGCGGCGAGGCGGTGGGCGTGTTGTTGCCCAACGTGTCGGGCGTGGTGGTGACGTTCTTTGCGCTGCAGCTGACCGGACGGGTGCCCGCGATGCTCAACTACACCGCCGGGCTGACCAATCTTCGCGCGGCCTGCATTGCGGCGGAGATCCGCACGATCGTCACCGCGCGCGCGTTCGTGACGCAGGCGAAGCTGGGCGACACGGTCGCGGGGCTGGAGGCAGCCGGAGTATCGATCCGCTATCTGGAGGACATCGGCGCGGGGATCGGTCGCTTGGCCAAGCTGCGCGCGCTGGTTGCGCAACGCTGGGCAGGGCGGACCCACGCGCGCCACCAAATCAAGCCGGACGCCCCCGCCGTCATCCTGTTCACCAGCGGGTCGGAGGGGCTGCCCAAGGGCGTCGTCCTCACCCACCGCAATCTACTGGCGAATTGCGGTCAGCTGTCGGCGCGGATCGACTTCAACGAAGCCGACGTGGTGCTCAACGCGCTGCCGGTGTTCCACAACTTCGGGCTGACCGGCGGTACGTTGTTGCCGATCCTGTCGGGGGTGAGGACGCTGTTGTACCCCAGTCCGCTCCACTACCGCATCGTCCCCGCGCTGGCCTATGACAGCAATGCGACCATCCTGTTCGGCACCGATACGTTCCTCAGCGGCTATGCACGAATGGCGCACGGTTACGACTTTTACGCGCTCCGCTACATCTTTGCGGGCGCGGAGCGGGTTCGCGACGAGACTCGGCGACTCTATGCGGATAAGTTCGGGTTGCGCATCCTGGAAGGCTATGGCGCGACCGAGGCCGCGCCGGTGATCGCGGTCAATACGCCGATGCACTTCCGCGCGGGCAGCGTCGGGCGGCTAATGCCCGGGACGGAAGCGCGCCTCGACGTGGTGCCGGGAATCGCGGAGGGTGGGCGGCTGTCCATTCGCGGACCGAACATCATGGCCGGCTATCTAAAGGCCGACGCGCCGGGCGTACTCCAGCCGCCGCCGGGCGGGTGGCACGACACCGGCGACATCGTCACGATCGACGACGCGGGTTTCGTCACCATAAGCGGCCGGGCCAAACGCTTCGCCAAGATCGGCGGCGAGATGATCTCGCTACCCGCCGTCGAAGGCTATGCCGCGCAGCTGTGGCCGGCGGCGGAACACGCGGTCGTGACCCGGCCCGACGCGCGCAAGGGCGAGCAACTTGTGCTGTTCACCACCCAACCGGGCGCGACCGCCACCGCGCTGGGCGCGTGGGGCAGGGGGCACGGCGTGACCGAACTAACCCTGCCGCGCGACGTGCGGGTGGTGGACGCGCTGCCGGTGCTGGGCACGGGCAAGCTCGATTATGTGGCAATGGGCGCGATCGCGTCACGCCCATGACGGAGGAAGCCGAACCGGCCCGTTGATTTCAGGCGTCTATTTCCCGCGTCGGCGTTGAACCGATGCCGGTTCAGCGCGGTTGTGTTCCCGACAGCAAGGGATCGCGACATGAAGCGGGTTTGGTTGACCGAAACGATCGCGTTGGCGGCGAGCGCGAGCGCAATGGCGCAGAATGGCCCGCAGCTGACGCCGGTGGCGCGGTTCGCGCATCAGGTCACCGGCGTCGCGGTCGCGCCAGACGGACGTCGTTTCGTAAACTTCCCGCGCTGGACCGACGACGCGCCGATCTCGGTCGCGGAGGTGGCGCGGGACGGGTCGATTCGTCCGTACCCCGACGCGCGCTGGAACGAATGGCGCAATGCGCGCGCCAACGACCTGTCGGTCGCGGACCATTTCGTGTGCGTGCAGTCGGTCGTGCCCGATGGCCACGGCCACCTCTGGGTCGTCGACGCGGGCGCGCCCGGCAACGAGAAAATATTGGAAGGTGCCCCCAAGCTGGTCCGTGTCGATCTTGCCACCAACCGCGTCGGCAAGGTCATCGCGGTCCCGGGCGACGTCGCGCTGCAAGGGACCTACCTCAACGACATCCGGTTCTCGCCTGACGGCCGCACCGGTTACATCACCGACAGCGGCACGCGCGGCGCGATTATCGTCGTCGACCTGGAAAGCGGGGCAAGTCACCGCGCCCTCGACGGTCATCCTTCGACGCAGGTCGACAAGACCGTGACGGTGGTGCTCGACGGCAGACCGCTGCGTCGCCCCGACGGTCGTCAGCCGATGTTTGCGGCGGACGGCCTCGCGATCTCGCCCGATGGCGCGACGCTGTATTGGCAGGCGCTGACCGGCAAGACACTGTACTCGGTCCCGACCGCGCTGCTGCGCGACGGCGTGAGCGAGGCGCAGCGCGCGGGCGCGGTGCGGGTCGTCGCGACGACCGGGATCGCGGACGGCTTGTGGATGAGCCGCGCGGGCGTACTCTACGTTACCTCGCCTACCGACTATTCGATCAAGCGCGTGGCCGGTGCGGGAACGCAAACAATATTGACCGACCGTCGCCTACGCTGGCCAGACACTTTCGCCGAGGGACCGGACGGGCGCATCTATGTGACCAGCAGCCACATTCAGGATACGTCATGGTTCACTCCCGGCGCACCAGCGTCCATCCGCACCGAGCTATATTCCTTTACGCCAGCGCGGTGAGCTATCGCCCCAGCGCCGCCATTCCCGCCGCTGCATAGCGTGTGCCCTCCGCCGCACCGGGTGGTATCGCCTCGCCGATGCGGGCGATCTCGTCGGACGACAGGGTGACGTCCAGCGCACCGAGATTGTCCTCGAGATAAGTCCGCCGCTTGGTGCCAGGGATCGGCACCAGATCACCCCCTGCGCCAGCACCCACGCGAGCGCGAGTTGCGCGGGGGTGCAGCCCTTGTCCGCCGCCAGCCGCTTGACGGTTTCGGCGAGTGCGCGGTTGCGCTCGAACGCCTCGCCCTGGAAGCGCGGGTGGTTGCGACGCGCGTCGTCGGGGGCGAACGCGTCGGGCGACGCTACCGCGCCGGTCAGGAACCCGCGCCCGAGCGGGCTGTACGGCACGAAACCGATGCCCAGCTCGCGACACAGCGGCAGCAGCTCGCTTTCCGGATCGCGCGACCAGAGCGAATATTCGGTCTGTAGCGCGGTGATCGGGTGAATCGCGTGCGCGCGGCGGATCGTATCGGGCGCGGCCTCGGACAGGCCGAGGTAGCGGACCTTGCCCGCCTGAACGAGTTCCGCCATCGCGCCAACCGTGTCCTCGATCGGCGTCTCGGGGTCGACGCGGTGCTGGTAGTACAGGTCGATGACGTCGAGGCCGGTCCGCTTCAGGCTCGCATCGCAGGCCTCCCGCACATAGTCGGGCTTGCCGCTGATCCCCAGCTGCGTGCCGTCAGGCGCGCGGACGTTGCCGAACTTGGTCGCGACCACCACCCACTCGCGGCGGGTGCGGACAACCCGCCCGACCAGCTCCTCGTTGCGGCCGACGCCGTACATATCGGCGGTGTCGAGGAACGTCACGCCGCGATCGAGCGCTGCGTTGATCGTCGCTTCGGACTCCGTGTCGTCGCGGGTGCCGTAGAAGTCCGACATGCCCATGCAGCCGAGACCGAGGGCGGAGACCTCCAGCCCTTGCGAGCCGAGTTTGCGGGTTTGCATGGGAGAGTTCCTTTCGTCCCCTCGCCAACCGCCGGGCGCGCACGGTGTTCCCCTACTCGTCCGGCGGAATCGGGTCGGGCCAAAACTCGTCGTCGCTGTCCCGCTGGACCGTCGGGGCCGCCGTCGTCGCGGGCAGCAACGGCTCCGCACCGTCGAGCGCCACGCGGATCGCCGCGCCATTCGTGGTCGGCTGCTGGAACACCGCTCGCACCTCGCGGCCCGCGCGGAGCATGCCGCCGATCCAGGGCGCGCGCTCGGCGGGCAGATAGCCGATCTGCACGCCCCGCGCGCTCAGCACCATCACCGCGTTCGGGTCGGCGAGGTTGCGCGGCTCGGGCACCAGGCTGACCGGCTCGCCGGGCGTGCAGACCAGGATCTCGAAGCGCCGATTGCCGCCGCGGCGATTGGGGAAGTCCGCGCCGACGACGTAGAGGCTGAACTGGCGCGGCATGGCGGTTCCCGATGAAGCACGCGCGCGCTAGGCTCAAGCGCGATGAAACTCGCCACCTACAACGTGAACGGCGTCAACGGCCGCTTGCCCGTGCTGCTCCGCTGGCTGGCGGAGGCGGCACCGGACGTGGTCGCATTGCAGGAGCTGAAGGCACCAGACGACAAGTTCCCCGCCGCCGCAATCGCCGAAGCAGGCTACCAGGCAATCTGGCACGGGCAGAAGAGCTGGAACGGCGTCGCGCTGCTCAGCGCCGTCGGCGCACCGGTCGAGACGCGGTGCGGACTGCCCGGCGACCCCGATCCGTCGCAAAGCCGCTATCTCGAGGCGGCGGTCGCTGGCGTGCTGGTCGGCGCGCTGTACCTGCCCAACGGCAATCCTCGGCCCGGCCCCAAGTTCGACTACAAGCTCGCCTGGTTCGATGCACTGACGGCGCACGCCGCTACGCTGATCGACAGCGGCCTGCCGGTAGCGCTGATCGGCGACTTCAATGTGATGCCGACGCCTCGCGATGTATACAAGCCCGACCGTTGGGCGACGGACGCGCTGTTCGCGCCGGAGGTGCGCGCGCGTTACGCCGCGCTGCTGGGGCAGGGGTGGACCGACGGGTTGCGCGCCCGCCATCCGGACGCGGCGATCTATACCTTCTGGGACTATTTCCGGAACGCCTATGCGCGCGACGCCGGCCTGCGTATCGACCATCTGCTGCTCAGCCCCGCGCTCGCCGGGCGGCTGCGCGACGCGGGGGTCAACCGTGACGTGCGCGGGTGGGACAAGACCAGCGATCACGCCCCGACCTGGATCGAACTCGCCGACGGCTAGGGCGCGATCGGCTCCCCCAACATCAGCGCGCGGACATAGCGCACCGGCGGCGATCCGTGCGCCAGCACCGCGTCGTTGTAGCGGTGCAGGTCGAACGCCTTGCCCTCGCGCGCTTCGACCGCGCGGCGCAAGTCGGTGTGCTCGCTATAACCAGTGAAATAGCTCAGCAATTGCGTCGAACTCAGCCGCGCGCGCGTCCACTTGCCCGCGGCTTCCCGCTCCTGCTGAAAGGCGGTGTGGACCATCAGGTCCATCGCCTGTTGCTCGGTCATGCCCTCCGCGTGGAGGCCGATGTCGAGCAGCGTGTTGGTGATCGAGCGCAGCCGCATCTTGAGCACGGTCAGCTTGAGCAGCTCGTCGCCGCCCTTGTACCCCTCGTCCGCCATCATTTCCTCGGCGTACACCGCCCAGCCCTCGACGAACGGCCCCGACGCCAGCACCGCGCGCAGCGGCGAGCCGCCCGAATTGGCGTGCGCGAGCTGGAGATAATGGCCCGGCATCGCCTCGTGGATGGCGAGGTCCTGGATCATCTCGCTATTGTATTCGCGCAGGAACGAGTCGGTCTGCGCTCCCGTCCACGCGGCCGGGATCGGCGATACCGCGAAGAAAGTGCCGAGTTGCGGCTCGAGCGGGCCGGGGCTGTCGCAATAGGCCACCGCGACGCCCTGGCGGAACTTGGGCATCTCGATCACTTGGACGGGCGAGTCGGGCAACGTCACCAACGCGCGGGAGCGGACGAACTCGGTGGCGTCGGACACCGCCCGACTTGCCGCGGCGATGACACCGTCGCGGGCGGGGCGGTTGGCGTAGGTGAGCGCGAGCGCGCTCTCGATTGCGGTCTGCTGTTGCGCGGCGGTCGGCGTGGCGGGCATCGGCGGCGCGCGGCCGCTCAGCACCCGGCGCGCGAGCGCGTACATCTGCGCGCGCGTGTCCGCGACCGCCTGTACCGCGCGCGCCTTGATCTCCGCCCGGGTAAGGTCGGTGTCGAGCGCGAAGGCGAGCTTCCGGTCGTACAGCGCCGGGCCGAGGCGGAAATCACCCTTGGCCTGCGGAACGAGCACCGTGTCGAGCCAATGTTGTTGCTCGGCAACCGCGCCTCGCAACGTCGCGAGTGCGCGATCGAAGCGCGCCTGCTCGGCGACGGGCAGCTCGCCCTTGTGGGGGCTGAGCATGGTTTCGGCGATCTGCAGTGCGCCGGCGTTCTGCGCCGCCACCGTCTGCGCGTGGATCAGCGGCACGCGCTCGGGATCGAGACTCCCGCGCATCGCCGCGTACATCGCGGGCGCTTGCTCCATTCGCGCGGTGGCGGAGCGCAGCCGGTCGGGCCAGGGCGCGAACGCCCGCGCGGCGAGCAGATACAGCCCGCCCGAGATCACCTCGTTCGCGCCCTGCGGGTCCCATCGCCAGTCCTGCAGCGTGTCGATCTGCCACAGCCGATAGCAAAGTTCGTTGCCGAGCAGCGCCGCGTCGACCTGATCGTCGCGGGTCAGCTTGCTGCGGTCGATCGTGCCGAGCCGCGTCAGCTCGCCGCGCAGGAACGCCGCGTCGCGCGCGCGGCCGGTTGCGGACAGGTCCTCGACCTGCGCGTCGTAGCGGTGTTCGCCGAGATAGGTAGCGGTGGCGGGGTGGAGCCGTTCGAGCCCGGCGATGAAGTCGCCCGCGACCGCCCGGAACCGCGCGTCCTCGTTCGGCGCGGGCGAAGCGGACAGCAACGCCGGCACGCAGGTGGCGAGAAGCAGGGGCAGCAGGCGGCGCATGGGCAACTCCTTCGAGGGCTGCTGGAGGCTATCGGTCGCGCGCCGCGCCCGCAAGCGAGGGATCGTCGGGGTTGGAAGGTGGTTCGACCAATGGTGCCGCAGCGGACTGATAGGCCAGCCTCCACCCCTCCGGCAGATAATCAGTCGACATATAATAATAGAACCCGCACGACCCATCCGCGCGATAGCTCGCCCCCTTGACGATGCCGAACGCCACCGTGCCGCTGAACACCGGCGCCCCGCTATCGCCGCCCCGGCAGTTCGGCCCCGCTACCGTCACCCAGCGCGGCAGGCACGCGCCGCCGCACAACTCGCCCGACGGCGCGAAGTCGGTCAGCTCCACCTCTGCGCACGAATAGCCGGTGCGCTCGCCGCGATGGCAGACGATGTCGCCCGCGGTCGTCGTGCTCCGATTGCGCCAGGTCACGACGGGGCGTTGGAGCGTCTTGGCGGTGTCGGAATAGAATAACGGCGGGAGCGGGTCGGTGCTGAGGTTGATCTGCACGTCCTGATAGCCCCAGCCCCATTGCGCCAGGAACGGTAGCGGGGTCTGGTGTCCGTCCGGCTCGACCAAGCTGAGTTCGTCGGGACAATGCGCGGCGGTGGCGATGCCGGTGCGCTGGCCGTCGGTGACGACGAAGCCCGCCGTGCAGACGAAGCGGTGGCCGTCGACATCGCCCTCGACCCGCGCGCCGCCCGCTGCCGCCGTGTCCGCCTCGCGGTCGAGCGAGCGCACGCGGACGGGCACGCCCGCTATCGCCGACAGCCGCGCCGCGGCACTCGCGGCGTCCTCCAGCGCGAACTGCGCCGGCGACAGCATTACGACGAGCGTGCCCGCGCGCGGATCGACGCCCATCGCGGGCGGGTAGGGATAGGCGGCGCGCAGCTCGGCCTGATGCGCGGTAAGCGCGGCGATCAACTGATCGCGGGTGGCGGCCGCGCCGGTGCGGAAGGTGATGGGGACGGTAAGGTCGCTCGCGACGATCGATTGGTCGGGCTCGGGTGCGTCGCCGGTGAGCAGCACGACCAGGCGGAAGTCGGGCCGTTGTTCGAGGACGATGCCCGCGAGGCGGTCGCGATAAGCTTCGGCGAGGCGGGTCGTCTCCGGAACCAGCGCCTCCTGCGCGCGCAATCGCTGCGCCGCTTCGTACGGCGGAATCGCATATTGCCGCGCGACCTCGCCCGCGTCCTGCGCCGTCGCCTCGAAGGAGGTCTGAACCTGCGCGGGCGTTTGCGCGGCGGCGGGGGAAGCGAGCGCGGCGGCAAGCGCGAGGAACAAGGTTCTCACGTACGAGGCTTAGCGTGGCCGGGAGCTACGCACCATGAACGGCTATCATGCGCGCGCTGGCAGCACCACCGCGCTACACTGGCCGAACCCGATCGAGGCGAACCCTTCGGCGCTCGCCCGTGCGGATAAGACGACCTCGTCGCCATCGGCCAGGAACGTTCGGTCCTCGCCGTTGTAGAGTTTTATGGGATGACGGCCCCCGTGCGTGAGTTCGATCAGGCTACCGAACGCCTCGGCTTCCGGTCCAGAGATCGTGCCGGTTCCGATCAGGTCGCCGGGCTGCAAATTGCATCCACCCGAGGCATGATGCGTGACGATCTGCGCCACCGTCCAATACATATTGCTCGCAGGCCCAAAGCTGAGCTGCTGGGGCACCTTGCCCTGCGTTCGCATCGCCTGGGTCGAGAGTGCTACTTCCAGCTCCAGCCCGAGCGCGCCGTGCCGCTGGTCGTGCTCGTCCCAGAGGTATGGGAGCGGGCGCGGGTCGCCCCGCGGCCGGGGCGGCTGCGCGACGCGGAACGGCGCGAGCGCCTCGGCGGTGACAACCCAGGGCGACACGCTGGTTTGGAAGTTCTTGGCGAGAAAGGGACCCAGCGGTTGATACTCCCACGCCTGCAGGTCGCGCGCGGACCAATCGTTGAGCAGGCAGAAGCCCGCGATATGCCGCGCCGCCTCGCGGATCGGGATCGCATCGCCGAGTGCGTTGCCCGCGCCGATCCACACGCCCAGCTCCAGCTCATAGTCGAGCCGTTGCGACGCGCCAACCGTGGGCGCGTCGGCGTCGGGGGCCTTGCGCTGCCCGACTGGGCGGCGCACCGGCACGCCCGACACGCGCACCGACGAGGCGCGGCCGTGATAGCCGATCGGCACCCATTTATAGTTGGGCAGCAACGGCTGGTCGGGGCGGAACTGCTTGCCGATATTGGTGGCATGGTGGATGCCGACATAGAAGTCGGTGTAGTCGCCGATCGCGCAGGGCAGGTGCATCGCGCAGTCCGCGGCCGGGTGGAGCAGCGGTTCGAGCTCCGCGCGGTGCGCCTCTTCGGTCAGCAACCGCGACAAGCGCCGCCGCAGCGCCACACGATCCGCGCTGGGCAAGGCGAACAGCGCGTTGAGCGTCGCGTGTCCCAGCGTTCTCGCCGCCGTATCCGGGAGCCACTGGGCCGCGCCCGACAGGTCGAGGATCATGTCCCCAATCGCCACGCCCGCGCGCGCCGGGCCGCGTGCGGGAGAGAAGATGCCGAAGGGCATGTTCTGCACCGGGAAGTCGGGGTGCCCCGCCGCGCTCGCCACCCAGCTGGTCAGGCCCGCGTCATGCGAGTCGTCGATCGTGGCGCTCATGGTAGAGGACGTTGGGGTAGCTTGGCTTTTTCGAACCCGGTCCACACCTCGTCGTAATCCAATTGCATTGTCGGGGTCTCGCTTGCCCACCTGGTTGGGCGGACGACGTGACGGGTCTCGAACATGAATGCCATCGTGTTCTCGAGTCTGACCGGCTTCAGCTCGGCGGCGACCGCCTTCTCATAGCTTGCCTGGTCGGGGCCGTGCCCGTTCATCTGGTTGTGCAGGCTCGCCCCGCCGAGGGCGAAGCCGCCCTCCTTGGCGTCGTACGCGCCGGTGATCAGGCCCATGAACTCGCTCATCACGTTGCGATGGAACCAGGGCGGGCGGAACGTGTCTTCCGCCACCATCCAGCGCGGGGGAAAGATCACGAAGTCGCAATTCGCGGTGCCGGGCGTGTCGCTGGGCGAGGTCAGGACGGTGAAGATCGACGGGTCGGGGTGGTCGAACGACACGGTGTTGATCGCCATGAAGCGGGTCAGGTCATAGCGGCACGGCGCGAGATTGCCGTGCCACGCGACGACATCGAACGGCGAGTGGTCGATGGTCGTCTTCCACAAACTGCCCTGAAACTTCTGCACCACCTCATGCCGCTCGTCGCGATCCTCGAACCAGGCGACCGGCGTCTCGAAATCGCGCGGGTTGGCGAGGCCGTTCGCCCCGATCGGGCCGAGACCGGGCAGGCGGAACAGCTCGCCGTAATTTTCGCAGATATAGCCGCGTGCGCGCCCGTCAGGGAGCGAAACGCGGAAGCGGACGCCGCGGGGGATCAGCGCCACCTGCAAAGGTGCCAGCTCGATCCGGCCCAGCTCGGTGTCGATCAGCAACCGCCCCTGCTCGGGCACGATCAGCAGCTCGCCATCGGCGGAGAAGAACATGCGCGCCATGTCGGCGGTGGCGGCGTAGAGGTGGATGCCGACGCCCGATTGCTCGGCGACGCTGCCCGTGCCGCCATAGCTGACGAGACCGTCGAGCCAATCGGTCGCCTGCTGAGGCCAGGGCAGCGGGTCCCAGCGGAGGCGATTGGGGGATGGCGGCACCTCGTCGAACGGCGCGGACTTGAGTAGCGGCGCGCCGGCGTAGGGCGTGAACGCGGGATGGTTCGCGGTCGGGCGCAGGCGATAGAGCCAAGACCGTCGGTTTTCGGCGCGGGGTGCGGTAAAGGCGGTGCCGGATAGCTGTTCGGCGTACAAGCCAAAGGGGGTGCGCTGCGGCGAATTGCGCCCGACCGGGAGCGCGCCGGGGACGGCTTCGGTGGACACGTGATTCGCAAAGCCGGGGAGATAGTCTGGCATAGCTGACCTCTAAAGGAAGGAACGCCGACTCACGCAAAGACGCAAAGGCGCAAAAAGCAGAGCCGCCGCGAGGCGGCAGTAATCACCAGTAGGGAAGACTGCCGCTAACGCGGCGGGCGCTTCCCTACTGGTGCCTTTGCGTCTTCGCGTGAGGCATCCTTAAGCGTCGACCGTAATGACGCCCCGGCGGATTTGGTCGAGTTCGATGCTTTCGTACAGCGCTTGAAAATTGCCGTTGCCGAACCCTTCATTGCCCTTGCGCTGGATGATCTCAAAGAAGATCGGCCCGACCATCGGCTCCGTGAAGATCTGCAACAGCAAGCCTTGGTCGCCGACATCGCCGTCGATCAGGATGCGGTTCTTGCGCAGGCGTTCGAGATCATGGCCATGTCCGGGCACGCGCTTGTCGACCAGTTCGTAATAGGTCTCGATCGTATCCTGCAACCGGACGCCGCGCTCGCGCAGCTTCTCCACCGTCGCGAAGATGTCGTCGGTGGTCAGCGCGAGGTGCTGGATACCCTCGCCATTATAGTCGCGGATGAACTCCTCGATCTGGCTCTTGTCGTCCTGCGATTCGTTCAAGGGTATTCGGATCGCGCGGTCGGGGGCGATCATCGCCTGGCTGAACAGCCCGGTCGCCTTGCCCTTAATGTCGAAATACTTCTGTTCCTCAAACCCGAAGATCTGGGCGTAGAACGCCGACCAGGTCCGCATTTCGCCCCGCCGGACATTGTGGGTCAGGTGATCGAGCAGGTCGAGGCCGACATTGTTCGCCGCCTCCGCTTCGGTCGCGCGCGGGACCGGGGTCCAGCTGTCGTAAAGCGACCCGTTCGCGCCGTGTCGGTCGACGAGGTAGAGCAGCGAGCCGCCGATCCCCTCCAGCACCGGCACGCCGTCGAGCGCGCCGTCGGCCGCACCAGGCTTCGCGCCGCGTGCGATCGCCGCGTCGTAAGCGGTTCGCGCGTCCTGCACGCGAAATGCCATCGCGCTGGCGGAAGGGCCGTGCGCGGCGCGGAATCGCGCGGCGTGGCCTACCTCCTCGCGGTTGAGCAACAGGGTGATTCGACCCTGCTTGTACCGAGTGACAGCCTTGGTCGGGTGCGTAAAGGCGGCGACGAAGCCGAGAGCCTCGAACTGGCGCGCCAGCGTATCGGGGTCGGGCGAGGTGAACTCGGCGAATTCGAACCCGTCGAGCCCCAGCGGGTTGACGTCCATATGCTCCATCGCGCGACGACCTTTTAGTTTCTGTTGCAACCGGATTGCGCGCTTGCTCCATTGGTGTCAACGTCATGCCATGGTCCACCGCCCGCTCGTCCTCGACGAGTTCGTGCCCTTCCGCCTGTCATTCACCTCCAACCTGGTGAGCGACACGATCGCGCGCGCGTACGAGGCGCTGTTCGGACTCTCGATCCCCGAATGGCGATTGGTCGCGGTAGTGGCGGAGACCGGCGGCGTGACCCAGCTGGAGGTGCGCCGCCGGACCCGCATGGACAAGGTCACGGTCAGCCGCGCCGCCGCCGCGTTGGTCGCGCGCGGGCTGCTCGCGCGGCGGGCGAGCGACGCGGACAAGCGGTCACACCTGCTGGTCCTGAGCGAGGCGGGGCAGTCGCTCTACCGGGCGGTCGCGCCCGAGGCGCTCGCGCTCGAGACCCGCATCTTCGCCGCGTTTACCCCCGACGAGGTGGCGAGCCTGAAGGCGATACTGCGCCGCATCGACGCAGTCACGCTGGCGCTCGGCGTTACGCCATGAGTGCCAGCAGCGCGAAGCTCGCCAGCCAGTGCGTGTCCATATAGTCGTCGGCGATGTGCGGCAGACTGGCGGCTAGGTGGCGCGCTGCGGCGTCCTCCATCGCCGGGGCGAGCGGGTGCGCCTCGCCGAGCGCGCGGGCAATGTCGCGCCAGCACCATGCGCGGCTGAGATTGAGGCCATCCAGATGCGCGATCTTGCCGTCGCTTCGGTCGGAGACGTGGACGGGAGTAAACAAGGTGGCGGGGTCTCCACGCGCCAGATCGGGGAGGAACGCGGCGAACCAGGCGGGAAACGCCGCGCCCAGCACCCTGCTCATCAACAACGCCTCCGTCAGCGCGGATGACCGGAACTCGTCGCCGCCCGGCTCCCATGCCTGGCGCGCGCGATCCTTCGCGAACCAGTCGCGCGCCCGCTCGCGGACCATTCGCGCGAGCGCCGGGTCGCGCGTCTCCGCCCAAGCGAGCGCGTGGACCAGCGCGAAGGCGACGTTGCCGTGCGTACCGGTCCGCACGGGATAAGTGAGCCTGCGCCTGGCCGCCGGTTTGAGCCTCGGCGGCCGCCTCCGCCCTCGGCGCGAGCAGTGGGCGCATCATCTGGCTGGCCGGCGATGCTGATCAGTCCGATCGCGGCGGTCGCCTGCCGGAACAAGAGGTAGGCAAGCAACAATCGTCCCACCGTGACCCCGCGCAAGCCGGCCACCAGTGCGCGCCCGCGCCTGCAGCCCGTATCGTTCGAGCAGGCCGATCACGGGCAGCACCAGATACACGGCGGTGACATACCGGGCATCGTTGAACGAATGCCCGAACAGCGCCAGCACCTCGCCCGGCGTCTTGCCCGCAGCGACGCCCGTGATCAACGCGACCACTACCAGCAACGGGTTGAACCGCAGCAGAAAACCGAGCGCGATGGTCGCGGTGCCGAGCAATACCATCAGTCCGGCGCTCCCCAGCCGCCGCCGCCGGGCGTGTCGATGACGATCACGTCGTCGGGATGCATTTCGACCTTGGCGGTGGGGCCGAGCGTCTCGGCCATGCCGTCGGCGCGCTCGACCCGGTTCGCGCCCAACGCTCCGGGCGCGCCGCCCGCCAGCCCGAACGGCGGCACGCGGCGACGATTGGACAGGACGCCCAAGCGCATCGGCGCCAGAAACCGCAAGCGCCGCGTCACCCCGTCGCCGCCGCGCCATTCGCCCGCGCCGCCCGATCCATGCCGCACCCCAAAGGCCTCGACCAGCACGGGAAAGCGCGATTCGAGTATTTCGGAATCGGTCAGGCGGCTGTTGGTCATGTGCGTCTGCACCGCGCTCGCGCTGTCGAACCCGGGACCCGCGCCCGCGCCGCCGCAGATCGTTTCGTAATACTTTCGCGCGTCGTCGCCGAACGTCAGGTTGTTCATCGTTCCTTGCGACCCCGCCATCACGCCCAGCGCGCCGAGCAGCGCGTCCGTCACTGCCTGGCTGGTCTTGACATTGCCCGCCACCACGGCCGCCGGGAAACGGGGCGAGAGCATAGAGCCGTCGGGAATAACGATCGTAACCGGGCGCAGGAACCCGTCGTTGAGCGGGATCGCCTCGCCGACCACCAGCCGCAGCACATACAGTACCGCGCCACGGACGACCGAGCGGGGCCCGTTGAAGTTGTCGGGGCGCTGTTCGCTGGTGCCGGTGAAGTCGACGGCAACCGTGCGCGCGTCGCGGTCGATCCGAACGGCCACGCGCAGACCACCCCGTTGTCGAGCTCGTATGCGAACGCGCCATCGGGCAACGTCGCCAACGCCGCGCGGACGCTGGCGGCGGCGTGCGCTTGAACGTGTTCCATGTAGGCGGACACGATCGCGAGGCCCTGCTCGGCGCACATCCGCGCCAAGCCGTCCGCGCCACGGCGGCAGGCGGCGAGCTGGGCAAGCAGGTCGGCGATGTTCTGGTCGACGTTGCGCGCGGGGCGGGGGCCGGAGGCGAGCAGGTCGCGGACCGCCGCCTCGCGGAACCGGCCTTCGTCGGCGAGGAGAACATCGTCCAGGATCACGCCCTCGTCGGCGATCGTGCGGCTGTCGGGCGGCATTGATCCCGGCGCGGTGCTGCCGACATCCGCGTGATGGCCGCGCGCGGCGACGTAGAAGGCTGGCGTGTCTCCGCCGACGAACACCGGCATCACCACCGTGATGTCGGGCAGGTGCGTGCCGCCCGCGTAGGGCGTGTTGAGCGCATAGGCGTCGCCCGCGCGCATCCCGCGCCCGTCCGCGCGGCGTTCGATCACCGTGCGGATGCTGTCGCCCATCGAGCCGAGGTGGACGGGAATGTGTGGCGCGTTGGCGACGAGGTTGCCGCCCGCATCGAACAGCGCGCAGTAGAAGTCGAGCCGCTCGCGGATGTTGACGGAGGCGGCGCTACGCTGGAGCGCGGCCCCCATCTCCCGCGCCAACGCCATGAACAGCCCGGCGAAGATCTCCAGCCGGAGGGGGTCGGCCCGCGTGCCCGAGACGGCGGCGGCGCGGGGCGTATCGCGAAACAGGATCAGATTGCCGAGCCGATCCACCTCGGCGGTCCAGCCCGGCTCGACGACGGTGGTCGACGATCAGCGCCGGCCCTTGGACGACCGCGCGCGCCGCCAGCCCCGCGCGGTCGTGGAGCGACACCCGCGGACCTCGCCTGCCAGGTACGCGTCGATGATCGCCAGCGGCGGCCCGGTTTCGGGCGGGAGCGGAAAGGCGGCGACTTCGGCGGGTGGCGTCCGCGATGGCCTCGATGCCGATCTGCTCCACCACCAGCGCGCCCTGGCCAACGAAGCCGAACCGCTCGGCGTGCTCTGTCTCGAACGCGGCGCGCATCGCCTCGGGCGAGCCGACAGGCGTATCGATCAGCGTGTCGCCGTTCGCGAACCGGACGCGCGATATTGCTTCGGTGCGAACGGTGTGGGGTGCGACGCCCTGCTCGATCAGGGCGTCTCGCGCCGCCACCGAAAGTCGGTCCATCGCCGCCGCCAAGGCATGCTCGTCATCAAGCGCAAGCGCGACCGTTTCCTCGCGCAACGCGCGCCGGTCGGCCAGGCCCATGCCATAGGCCGACAACAGTCCCGCGAGCGGATGCACCAGCACGCGCTCGACCCCCAGCGCATCCGCGACCAGGCACGCATGCTGCCCGCCCGCGCCGCCGAAACAGTTCAGCGCGAAGCCCGCCGGGTCGTGCCCACGCGCGACGGAGATTGCCTTGGCCGCATGCGTCATGTCGGCGACCGCGATCGCGATCAGCGCCTCCGCGACCGCGAGCGGGTCGGGGTGCTCGCCCATGTCCGCCGCCATTGCATCGAGCAATCGCTCCATCCGCGCGCCAGCCGCTGCGCGGTCGAGCGGTTCGTCACCGCCCGTCCCGAACACGCGCGGAAAGTGGTCGGGCACCAGCTTGCCGAGCAGGAGGTTGCAGTCGGTGACGGTCAGCGGCCCGCCGCGTCGATAGCAGGCGGGGCCGGGCACCGCCCCGGCGCTCTGCGGCCCGACCACCAAGCGCCCGCCCGCCCAGCGGCAGATCGACCCGCCGCCAGCCGCGACCGTGTCGATCCGCAACGTCGGCGCGGTGACGTGGACGCCGGCGATCACCGTGTCGTTGCGCCGCTCGAACCGGCCATCGTGGAGCGACACGTCGGTCGAGGTGCCGCCCATGTCGAAGCCGATCACTTTGGCGAACCCCGCCGCCGCAGCGGTGCGCGCCATTCCGACGATCCCGCCCGCCGGGCCGGACAACAGCGCGTCCTTGCCCCGGAACGCCGCGCCATGCACCAGACCGCCGCTCGATTGCATGAACAACGGGCGCCGCGTCGCGCCGAGCGCCGCGCCCAAGTCCTCGACGTAGCGGGCCAGCGTTGGCGTGAGATAGGCGTCGGCGACGGTGGTGCTGCCGCGCGGGACCAGCCGGATTAACGGCGACACCTGATGGCTGGCCGAAACCTGCGCAAAGCCGGTCGCTCGGGCCAACTCGGCCAATGCCGCCTCGTGCGCCTGGTAGCGATAGCCGTGCATCAGCACGATCGCGACCGCGCGCAGGCCGTCGTCATACGCCGCCCGCAATGCCGCCCGCGCGCCTTCGCGGTCGAGCGGCACGAGGATGTCGCCCGCTGCCGTTACTCGCTCGTCCACCTCGACGACTTGCGCGTAGAGGGGCGCGGGACGGACGATCTCGCGCGCGAAGATGTCCGGGCGCGCTTGGTGCCCGATCAGCAGGGCATCCGCGAACCCGCGCGTGGTGACCAGCAGCGTCGGCTCGCCGCGCCGCTCGAGCAGGGCGTTGGTCGCGACGGTGGTGCCGATGCGGATGTCGGCGGGCGGGAGCGCGCCGTTTGGAATCCCCGTCAGCCGCCGGATCGCCTCCACCGCCGCGTCGAGATAGCGACCCGGGTCCTCCGACAAGAGCTTGGCGGTGACGAGCGCCCCGTCCGGCCGCCGCACGACCACATCGGTGAAGGTGCCGCCACGGTCGATCCAGAACTGCCAAGGCGCGGGGTTCACCCACCGAGCATACCGCGCGCGCCCGGCTTGTCGACAAGCCCGCGCCGAAAGCTAGAATCGGGTCATGCCCAAATTTCTCGCACTCCTCGCGACGCTCGCCCTTATCGGCGCGTCGCGCCTTCCCGAAATCCGCGATGCCGACACTCGTGCGTGGTGGCGCGCGACGGAGGAGTTGGCGGGCGACGAGATGCAAGGTCGCGACACCGGCTCGCCCGGTTACGATCGCGCGGCGGCGCTGGTAGCGCGGCGGTTCGCGGCGGCGGGGTTGACGCCCGCCGGCGAAAACGGGACGTGGTTCCAGACGCTGAGCTTTCGCGACCTCACCGTCGACGCGCGCGCGAGCGGCGTCGGGGTGGGAGGCATGCGGCTACGATTGCTCCGCGACATCACGCTCCGCCCCTCGCCGGGGATGCCACGCCGCGTCGACGCGGCCCTCGCGTTCCGGGGCTATTGCGCGGCCGACGCGATGGACGACGTGCGCGGGAAAGTGGTGCTCTGCTATGGCTGGCGGCGCACGGGGCTGACCGACGCGGCGACGCGGCTGGCGGTCGTCGAGAAGGCGGGGGCGATCGGCATCGTCACGATCGCGGATCCGGGCTTCGCCGTCGAGCCGATGCGCTGGCCGGTCGCCTACGCGCGCGCGGTGTCGCCCACCGACGCCGCCCCGTCGGCGGGCGACCGGATGCTGGTCGCGACGCTCAACCCCGACGCGCTCGCGCGGATGTTCGCTGGGTCGGGCCAGGACGCGGGCGCGTTACTCGCGGCGGGAAGCGTGGGGCGACCGCTGCCAAGGTTCGACCTGCCCGGGCGACTCCATGCGTCGGTGGCGGTGCGGGAGCGTTCGACGCGCTCCGCCAACGTGCTGGCGTTATTACCCGGCACCGACCCGCGGCTGAGCGCGCAAGTGATCGTCTTGTCCGCGCATCTCGACGGCTATGGTCATGGCGAGCCGGTGCGCGGCGACGGGCTATATAATGGCGCGCTCGACGACGCGGCCTACGTGGCGCTGCTCGAACAGCTCGCGGCGAGGCGGGCGGGCAGGGGCTACCGACGCCCGGTGCTGTTTGCGGCGTTCACCGGCGAGGAAAAGGGCTTGCTCGGCGCGAGCGCGTTCGTGTCGCATCCGACTTTACCGCGCGCGTCGCTGGCGGCGGACATCAACCTCGACCAGCTGCGCCCGTTGTTCCCGCTCGACCTGCTGACCGTCCACGCGCTCGACGACACGACGCTGGGCGACACAGTGCGCGCCACGGCGGCCGCGATGGGCGTCGCGGTGCAGCACGACCCGGAACCCGAGCGTGGGCTGCTGCGCCGCGCCGACCATTGGCCGTTCCTGGCGGCGGGAGTGCCCGCGACCGGCTTTGTGTTCGGGTATCGCCCCGGTACGGACGCGGAGCGGCGCTATCGCGAGTGGTACGAGTTGCGCTATCACAAGCCGCAGGACGACCTCTCGCAGCCGATGGATTGGACGGCTGCGGCGAGGTTCAACGATTTCTTCTACCGCCTGATCGCCAACGTCGCCGACGCGAACGCGCCGCCCGCGTGGAAGCCGCGAGCCGCGCTTCGCCCTTGAGCTATTGCGGCAGCAGCAGCGGAAACTCTGCCGGCAGTTCGCGCGCGAGGAAGCCGATCGGGCCGTGACGCCCCGCCATCCGCCGTCCCGCTTGGCCGTGAAGCCACACGCCCCAGCCGGTCGCCTCCAGCGGCGACGCCCCGCGCGACAGCAGCCCCGCGACCGCGCCCGCCAATACGTCGCCCGATCCGCCCGTCGCCAGCCCGGTGCCGCCGCCGAGAAAATGCAACATCTCACCGTCCGGCGAGGCGATGTGCGTCTGCGATCCCTTGAGCGCGACCACCGCGCCGAACCGCCCCGCCACCTCGCACGCGACACGCGCCGGTTCCGCCTTGATCTCGTCCATGTCCTTGCCCGTCAACGAGGCCATCTCGCCCTCGTGTGGGGTCATTACCAGCCGGTCACGCAACGGCGCGAGTAAATCGGCCAGATCGCCCGCGCACGCCACCGCCTGCGCATCGAGCACCACCTTCGCGTTCTCCGGCGCTTCGGCGATCAGCGCGCGGATCAGCGCTTCGGCGACGCTCTTGGTGGACACACCCGGACCGAGCACCAGCGCGTCGCAATCCGCCACCGCCTTGCACAGCGCCTTGTCCCAGGCGATCTCGCCATCGTCATCCTCCGGCAACGCGATCACCGCCGCTTCGGGCGTCAGCAGGCCCAACATCATCGCGGCGCTTTCGACCGTCGCCAGCTGCAGCTTGCCGCACCCGACGCGCAGCGCCGCCTCGCCCACCAGCCGGAGCGCGCCCGGCACCATTCGCGCGCCGCCGATCGCGAGCACGCGGCCGCGGCTGTTCTTGGTTGTCCCGCCGCCGTGAACGGGGGCGGGATGCGCGGCGATCCATGCGCTGTCGAGTGCGGTCGGGTCCGTCATCCGCGTGCGCCAAGGCTCTGGTCGGGTTCGGTCGTCACCTCGGCATGCGCGTCCTGCGCGACGGGCGCGGTCTGGTTGTAACGGACCAGCGCCAGCCCGCCCTTGGCCGCGTCGAACCGGTATTCGGTGACCGAGCAGTTGGCGACATCGCCCGCGTGGTCGATCGCCAGAACCTCTTCCTCGCTCATTCGCTCGATCACATAGCGCAGGCACAGCACCACGACCTGATGCGCGACGATCATCACCCGCTTGCCCGCATGGTGGAGCGTGACCCAGTCGAGCAGCGCGCGGAGGCGAAACACGACGTCGCACCAGCTCTCGCCGCCCGGTGGACGATGATAGAACTTCCCGAGCAGCCTTCGCAATTCCGCCTGGTCGGGATAGCGCGCCATTACGCCCGCAGTGGTCAGCCCGTCGAAGATGCCGAACTCCTTTTCGCGCAGGCGCTCGTCGACGCAGACCGGCTCGCTTCCCGGCGCACCGCCCACCTCGCGGAACAGGCGCGCGGTCGCCTGCGCGCGGCTGTAGGGAGAGGCGAGCATGATCTCCGGCCGCCCGTTCGCCTGGCCCGCCGCGAACCAGCGGCCGAGCGCGCGCGCTTGGTCCTCGCCGCGCGGCGACAGCGGCACGTCGACGTCCCGGACAGCCAACGCGATCCGCTCCGCTCCACTCGCCATCGCTGCGTAGCGCGCGACGTTGCCCGCGCTCTCGCCATGACGGACGATCCATAAGGTTAGCGGCAGGCGGTCGCTCATGGGTGCGGAGTATTTCGTCGACTTGACATTGATATCGTCCCTCTCGTCCCTGTGAACCGCCAGGGCCGCCGGGCGTTCCCCATCGCCCTAAGCAGGAACGGTCATGTCCGACCGCCTCGACGTCAACGCGGCCATCGCCGATCCGCTCGAAGCGGTGCCGGGACTCGCCGGGCATGGCTTTGAAATGGTCCGCTACCGCGGCGAGCGGGGGCGGTTCACCGCGTTGCGCCAACTCGACGAGGTTCCCGGGCTGTCGCGCAAGGTGAACGATGCGGCGCGCGAGTGCCTCAGGGTCGATTGACCGGTGCCACGCTCGCCTCGCGCGCGGCCCTGAACTCCGACCCGGCGCTCCATTTCGGCCACGCGGTCGAAAAAGCGAGGTCGCGACCGACCGCGTAGGCAAGGTCGACGTCCTGCGCTGCCCCACGCAAGTCCCAGGTCGGCGACCATGCATCGCAGGCCTGGTGGTAACAGGCCATGTAGCTCTTCAACCACGCCTCGCCCGCCGGGCGTCCACCCGCGACAAGATCGGGCGCGCCGCTGATCGCCATGAACAACAAGGTCGGGACCCCCCGCTTGGCGAACGAGAAATGGTCCGCGCGATAGAACAACCCGCGCTCCGGCAATGTTTCGGGCGTGACGGTTCGCCCCTGTGCGCGCGCCGCTTTGGCCAGCCCCGCTTCCAGGTCGTTCTGCCCCTGGCCGACCAGCATCACATCGCGCGACGCGCCGCCGGTCTGCAGGATGTCGAGGGGTGATGTTCGCGACCGTCTTGGCGGCCGGGAATACGGGCGCGCTCGCATAGGCCTCGGAGCCGAGCAACCCGCGCTCCTCGGCGGTCCAGAAGCTGAACGCGACGGTGCGGTCCGGGCGCGGCCCGGCCTTGAACGCGCGCGCGATCTCGAACAGCCCGGCAACGCCCAGCCCATCGTCGTTTGCGCCCGGTCTGATCGCGCCGTCCGCGCCCTTGCCGTACGCGTCCCAGTGCGCGCCGTACATGACCACCTCGTCGGGGCGAGAGCCGCCCGGCAGCTTCGCGAGGACGTTGTGGCTTGCTACCGCCGAGTGGGCGACGGCGAGATCGACGGAGAACGTCGTCCCCGGCAGCGGCACTGGCCGAAAATCCGGCCTTCGGGCGGCGACGCGCAACGCCGCGAGGTTGAGCCCGGCGCTCCGAAACACCGCGGTGGCCGCCTCGCCCTCGATCCAGCCCTGAAGCGGCACTCGCCCACCGGCACCCGCGATGTCGTAATTCTCGCCGCGCGGCGCGGTGACGGTGCTCCAGGGATAGCCCGCCCCGGGAGTGTCGTGGACGATCAACGCCGCCACCGCGCCCCTTCGCGCCGCTTCTTCGTATTTGTAGGTCCAACGACCGTAATAGGTCATGCGCCGGCCACCGAACCTGCCCGCCACCGCCTCGCTCGCCCCGGCCTCGAAATCGGGATCGTTGACCAGGAACACCGCGACCTTGCCGGTGAGGTCGACGCCCTTGAAGTCGTCCCACCCGCGTTCGGGCGCGTGGACGCCATAACCGACAAACACCATCTGCGCGCCGGCGATCACGACGCGGTCGACCGGTCGCACGGTGCCGAGGTACACGTCGCGCCCCTGCGCCAACGGCATCGCGCGCCCATTCGCCCGCACGCCGGTCGACCCGTCACCGATCTGGGTTCGCACCAATCGAACGTCCTGAGTCCACGCGCCGCCGGGGCCGGCCGGTTCGAGACCGAGCGCCTTTAGGCGCGAGACGAGGTAGTCAACCGTCTTGCGCTCGCCCTCCGTGCCCGGCGCGCGACCCTCGAACGGCACGGAGGCGAGCGTGCGGGCGGTGGCGGACATCGCTTGGGGCGAGGCAGCGGCGGCGAGCAGGGCGAGGGCGACCATCAGCGGACTGTTCAACGCGGCGTCGCGGAGGTCAAGCGAACAAGGTTGAACAACGCGCGCGGACCGGGTTCACCACTTCGATGCTCACCACCGCTCGCCTCGACCTTCGCCCGCATCGCTTGTCCGACCTCGACGCGCTCGCCGCGATCTATGGCGACGCGGCGGTGATGCGGTTCATCGGTGGCGAGCCGATTTCGCGCGAGGAGTTGTGGAATCGCCTGCTCCGCTACCACGGACATTGGGCGCTGCTCGGCTTTGGGCTGTGGGCGGTGGAAGAAAGCGCGACGGGGCGGCTGATCGGCAATGTCGGGTTCGCCGACTTTCATCGCGGGTTGGGAGACGATTTCGATGGCGTGCCCGAGGCCGCCTGGGTGCTCGGCCTGGAGGTGCAGGGCAAGGGTCATGCGGCGGAGGCGATGACGGCGGCGCTCGGCTGGCTCGACGCGCTTGGCGAGGGACGGAGCGTGTGCATCATCAATCCCGCCAACGCCGCCTCGCTGCGGCTCGCCGCGCGATTGGGCTACCGCGTCTTTGCCGAGCGCGCCTATCGCGGCGCGCCGACGCTGCTGCACGAGCGGATTGCGGCTGGTCAACGGCCGATCCCTCGATAGAATCACGTCATCATCAGGGGAAACCACATGGACCGCCGCCAATTCATCGGATCGGGAACCGCCGCCGCGACGCTGGCCACCGTCGTCCCCGCGCTCGCGCAAGCGGGCGGAAGCGGCGACGCGGCGGTAAACGCGCTGTTCGACCGCATCTTGGCCGACGGTCTGGATCACAGCCCCGAACTCGTCACCTCGCTGGGCCTCGACAAGAGCGCGCGGGCGGCGGCGAAATCGCGGCTCGACGACAACAGCGCCGCCGCCCGCGCCGCCGACCTAGCCCGCGACCGGCGCTGGATCGCGGAGCTGAACCGGGTCAGCCCCGCGACTCTGTCGACCGCGGCGGAGACCAACCGGCAGGTGGTGCTCTACTCGCTCCGCGCGAGCACGGTCGCGCCCGCGCGGTTCGGACTCGACTCCGTGGTGCGCCCCTATCGCATCTTTCAGCAGGGCGGGGCCTATTACGAACTACCCGACTTCCTCAACGACGCGCACGTCATCGCCACGGGCGCGGATTGCGAGGCTTACCTCAGCCGGCTCGACGCCTTTGCGGGCGTGCTCGACCAGGACCTTGTCGTTCAGCGCGCGCAGGCGGCGCGCGGGTACATCGCGCCCGACTTCGCGCTCGACCTGACGCTGGGGCAGATGGCCAAGGTACGCGGCGCGCTTCCCGAACAAAGCAATCTCGTCCGCTCGCTCGCGAACCGCGCCGCCGCGAAGGGCATCGCAGGCGACTGGTCCGCGCGCGCCGCCGCGATCGTATCGGCCAGGGTCTATCCCGCGCTCGACCGCCAAATCGCGCTCGTCCGCGAGTTGCAGGGCAAGACGAAACCCGGTGCGGGCGTATGGCGCGTACCGAACGGCGAGGCGATCTACGCCGCCGCGCTGGAGCAGGCGACCACCACCACGATGACCCCGGCGCAGGTTCACGCGATGGGCGTGGCGCAGGTGGCGGAGATCACCGCGCAACTCGACGCGATCCTGCGCGGGCAGGGGATGACCGGCGGCACCGTGGCGCAGCGGCTGGGCACGCTCAACAAGTCGCCATCGCAGATCTACCCCGACAGCGCGGAAGGTCGGGCGGCACTGATCGCGTCGCTCAACGACGGCATCCGACGGATGTACGCGCTGCTCCCGCGCGACTTCGCGCATGTCCCGGGCGCGCCGTTGGAGATCAGGGCGGTGCCGGTCGAGATCCAGGACGGCGCGTCGAACGGCTATTACAAGCGCGCCGCGCTCGACGGGTCGCGCCCGGCGATCTACTTCATCAACTTGAAGGACGTCGGCGACTGGCCGAAATACTCGCTGCCATCGCTGACCTTCCACGAAGGCGTGCCCGGACATCATCTTCAGATCAGCCTGGCGCAGGAGTCGCGCGATATCCCGACGCTGCGCAAGATCGGCTTCTACAGCGCCTATGCGGAAGGCTGGGCATTGTATGCGGAACAGCTCGCGGACGAATTGGGCGCCTATCTGACCCCGCTCGAGCGCGCGGGCTATCTGCAATCCTTCCTGTTCCGCGCCGCGCGGCTGGTCGCGGATACGGGCATCCATACGCTCCGCTGGTCGCGCGAGCAGGCGACGCGATATTTCGTGGACACGATCGGCTTCGCGCCCGCGCGCTCGCAACGCGAGGTGGAGCGGTACTGCACCCAGCCGGGACAGGCGTGTTCGTACAAGGTCGGTCATGGCGCGTGGACCCGCGCGCGGGCGCGGTCGGAGGCGCAACTGGGGGCGCGGTTCGACCTCAAGCGGTTTCACGATGTGCTGAACGAGGGCGCGATGCCGCTTACCGTATTGCAACAGCGGATCGAGGCGCGAACCAAGGCGCAGATGGCGTAATCGCGTGGAGCGGGATCCCGGCATCGCCGCGATGCGCCGCGCGATCGTGGGGAACCCGGGCAACGCTTCGGCCTCGCGGCTGCGCCTCGGGCTGGCGCTGATCGCGGCCGAGCAGCTGGTGGAGGCGATGGCGGCGCTGGCGGCGCTGACCCGCGACGTGCCGCACTCGCCTTCGGCGTGGCAGACGCTCGGCGCGGCGCGGCGACTGGCGGGCGATGTCGCGGGGGCAGGCGCGGCGTTCGAGCGGGTGCTGCGGCTGCGCCCCGCCGACCCGCTCGCCCGGCTGTCGCGCGCTCAGGTCGCCGCCGACCGGGGCCGACCGGCGGCGGCCTTGTACGCGCAGGCGCTTGCCGTCGATCCGACGAGCGCGCCCGCGCGGCTCGGCGTGGCGGGGGCGCTGGCCGGGGAAGGGCGTGCGGGCGATGCGCTCGCATTGCTGCGCGATCGGCTCGTTCGGGAGCCGGGGTGGACGGGAGGGTGGACCGCGCTCGCCTCGATCGCGCATCGCTGGGAAGGGGTGGATGCGTTCCGCGCCACCACGCGCGCGATGTTCGAGGCCGAGCCGGACAACGCGGCGCAGATGCTCGCCGCGATCCGTCTGCTCGCGCGCGCGCGGGATCATGCGCGGGCGCTGGCGTGGATCGCCGACGCGCGCGGGCTGGCGGGCGACTCGCCGCCGCTTCAGCTCGCCGAAGCGGAGGCGCTCGACGAACTGGGGGATTGCACGGCGGCGGGCGCGATCCTCGACCGGCTCGCGCCCTTGGCCGAGCCGGTCGTGGACCTCGCGCGCGTCCGCCACGCGTTGCGCGGCCGGGAGCCGGAGCGCGCGGCCGCGATCGCCGAACGGCTGTTGACCGGACCGGCGGAGGCGGCGGCATGGCCGTACCTCGGCACGGCATGGCGGTTGCTCGACGACCCGCGCTGGGCTTGGCTCGAGAGCGACGAGCGGCTGGTCGGCGGCTACGACCTTGGCCTGTCCGCGCCCGACCTCGGGGCACTCGCCGAGCGGCTGCGCGCGCTCCACCACGCGCGCCATGCGCCGTTCGAGCAATCGATGCGCGGCGGCACGCAGACCGAAGGCTGGCTGCTGTCGCGCGAGGAGCCGGAACTGCGCCGCCTTCGCGCCGCGCTTGAGCAGGCGATCGCAACCCACATCGCGGCTTTGCCCCCGCCCGATCCGCGACATCCGACGCTGCGCGAACCGCGCGGGCGCGTCCGCTTCACGGGTTCATGGTCGGTCCGGCTGACCGGCGGGGGCCACCACGTCAACCATGTACATAGCGAGGGCTGGTTCAGCTCCGCATGCCACATCGCCCTGCCGCCGGAGGAGGGCGACGCGGGCGCGCTGACACTCGGCGAACCGCCGTGCGAGCTGGGGCTGGGTCTGCCGCCCTCCCGCGTGATCCGGCCGGTGGCGGGCAGGGTGGTGCTGTTCCCCTCGACGATGTGGCACGGCACCGCACCGTTCGCGGCGGGCGAGCGGCTGACGGTCGCGTTTGACGTTCGCCCGCTGGTGTGAGAGCCTTGACGGGACAAAAGGAGGACAAGGGATGAGCTTGCTGTTGATCGCGGCCCTGGCGCTCGGCGTAGCGGAGCAGGCCGCGCCCGCGAAGGTCGCCGACAAGAAGCCGCGCATGATCTGCGTCAAGAACACGCCGATGGGGTCGCGCATCCCTGGCCCGCGCATCTGCAAGAGCGCGGCCGATTGGGAGCTGCTGCGCCGCGACGATCGCGACGAGACCGAGCGGGCGCAGCGGATCAACACGATCCACGGATAAACTCTAGCGTTCGCGACGCACCCGGATCGCGGCCTGGCCCGCGACCGTCATCTTGAACGATCCGACCGCCGCGCGCGCGATCACCACCGGTTGCCCGGCGCGCGGGTTGAGCGCCAGCGAATAATCATCGATCTGGTGCCAGCGGCTACCGTCCGCGAGCGTGATGACGAGCTTGCCGAACGGATCGGTCCCCGCGCTCGCGACACTGGTCTTCACCGATGCTTGCCGCTCGCCATCCTTGCCCGCGAACAGGTCCAGCCCCGGCGCGGGCAGCCCGAAACGCGCGCGCTGCGCCGCGCGCACCTGTGCCTTGTCGACCACTACTACCGCGCCCTTGTCGAGGTCACCGCCGAGCGTCGCCGCCTCGCGATCGAAACAGCCGAGCCGTTCCGCGCCACCCGGCAACGCGCGGCAGGCGAGCAATCTCGCCACCCCCGGCGAGACCGGTGCCTTGCTCGCGCCCGTCGCCGCCGCCAGCAGCACCACGCCCGCCACCATCCGCGCCGCGCGCATGCCACTCTCCCCACCAAGCGTTCGTTCGGTCGCGACTGATCCAAGTAAGCCGTCCACGCAAGCTGTTGCCGCAAGGCAACACTGGCAGATTAATGTAACGCAAGCGTCATTATTCGTTTGATGCGGCGCGCTCCGCCTTGCCATGTTGCGTCGCAAGCAAGCCGATCATCGGCCGATGATACTCAGGGGCGAAGGGGTTTTCCATGACCAACATCTTCAAGCTGCGTCTGCTCGCCACCACAGTCGTCGCGGGCGTCGCCGCCGCAGCGACGCCGAGCTTCGCGCAGAACGCGGGCCAGCCGGGGCAAACGCCGGCCGCGCCGACCATCGGCGGCAGCTCCACCGCCGCGCTGCCGAACGGGCAGCAGGGCACCGCCACCCCGGACACGGAGAACGCGCCGGGGGGCGAGGTGATCGTCACCGGCTCGCGTATCGCAAACCCGAACGCGACCTCGGCCAGCCCGGTCACGGTGGTGAGCGCGCAGGAAGTGCGCCTCCAGGGCACCACCCGCACCGAGGACCTGCTCAACAGCCTGCCGCAGGTGTTCGCCAACCAGGGCGGCAACCTCTCCAACGGCTCCAGCGGCACCGCCACGGTCGATCTGCGCGGCCTTGGGCCGACCCGCACGCTGGTGCTGGTCAACGGTCGCCGGCTTGGGCCGGGTGATCCCGGCTCGTCCGCCGCGGATCTTAACTTCGTGCCCGCGCCGCTGATCGACCGCGTCGAGGTTCTCACCGGCGGCGCTTCGTCGACTTATGGCTCGGACGCGGTGTCGGGCGTGGTCAACTTTATCATGAACACCAAGTTCGAAGGTGTTCGCCTCGACGCCCAGTACAGCCTGTTCGACCACGATAACAACAATTCGACGACGCAGGCGATCTTTAACACCAGCGCCGGGCGCGGGTTTCCGTTCCCGAAGGGGCATACTGATCTTGGCGGGCAACGTAACATCACCGCCGTGATCGGCGCGGGTTCGCCGGACGGTCGCGGTCATATCGTCGCTTATGGCGGCTATCGCTCGATCGATGCGGTGACGGAGGACAATTACGACTATTCCTCCTGCTCGTTGGCGGAGAACGCGGCCAACGGTCTCGGTTATGCCTGCTCGGGGTCTGGTACGACCAGCCCGGCGCGGTTCATTCTGAACGGTGGCGCGGGGGCGCAGGTCACGCTCGATCCGACGACCGGCAACACGTTCCGACCCTATGTCGGCAGCCGTGACGCATTCAACTTCGCGCCGTATAACTACTATCAGCGCAACGACACACGCTACACCGCGGGCGTGTTCGCCAATTACGAGCTGAGCGAGCATTTCAATCCGTATCTCGAGTTCATGTTCATGGACGACAGCACGACCGCGCAGATTGCGCCGTCGGGCATTTTCGGCCAGATCATCAACGTAAATTGCAACAACCCGCTATTGTCCGCGTCGCAGGCGACCGCGATTTGTGGCGCGAATGCAGGCTCCGCGACCGCGACCGGCGCGGTGTCGATCGGCAAGCGTAACGTCGAAGGCGGCGGGCGTCGGAACGACCTGCGCCATACCGACTATCGCTATGTGATCGGCATGAAGGGCGCGCTCGACAGCGCGTTCAGCTATGATGTCTACGGCCAGCTCAGCCGCACGATCCTCGCCGAGGATTACCAGAACGACTTCTCGATCCGGCGTTCCAGTCAGGCATTGAACGACATCACGCTCAACGGCCAGGTAGTTTGCGCCGATTCCCAGGCGCGCGGCGCGGGCTGCGTCCCGTACAATATCTTCCAGACTGGTGGTGTCACCCGCGCGGCGTTGACCTACCTCCAGACCCCCGGCCTCCAAGAAGGCTCGGTAAGCGAATACGTCGCCGATGCCGCTATAACGGGTAAGCTGGGGAAGTACGGGATCAAATCTCCGTTGGCTGACGAAGGCATCGGGGTTGCGTTCGGCACCGAGTACCGCAAGGAAACACTGCGACTGCTGCCCGACTCGGAGTTCACCTCTGGGGATCTGGCGGGACAGGGTGGTCCCACCCTGCCGGTTTCGGGTCGGTTCAGCGTTTACGAGTTCTTCGGCGAGCTCAGCGTACCGCTGATCGAGGACAAGCCGTTCTTTCGGTCGCTGGTGGCGACCGGCGGCTATCGTTACTCGCATTACTCCACCGCCGGCAGCACCAACACCTATAAGGGCCAGGTCGAGTGGCAGCCGTTTACGCCGATCCGCTTCCGCGCCAGTTACAATCGCGCGGTGCGCGCGCCGAACGTTCAGGAGCTGTTCGCGCCGACGGGCCAGTCTTTGTTCGCGGGTTCCGATCCGTGCGCGGGCGCGGCGGCCAATGGACTCGTCAACGGCAACACCGCCGCGCAATGCGCCCGTACCGGCGTGAGCGCGGCTCAGTTCGGGAACATCGTCTCGAACTCCGCCAACCAATATACTCAGTTCACCGGTGGTAATCTCAACCTGACTCCCGAGGTGTCCGACACCTACAGCGCGGGCGCGGTGCTCCAGCCGGGCGGCTTCCTCAAAGGCCTGGTCATCTCGGCCGATTATTACAACATCAAGATCAACAACACGATCGGCACGCCCGGCGCGCAGATCACGCTCAACCAATGCGTGAACACCGGCAACCCCGTGTTCTGCACCCTGGTCCAGCGCGACCCGAGCAACGGGTCGCTGTTCCTCGGCACCGTCGGGCAGGTGATCAACACCAACGTCAACGTCGGTCGGCTCCAGACCAAGGGTGTCGATGTCGCCGGCAGCTATCGCTTCGACTTCGACCGGATCGGGTTCGGCAGCCTTGGTTCGCTGGGCCTCGACTATACCGCCACGTTTCTGAACAAGCTGGTCGCCAGCCCCGGTTCGGTGATCAACGGCGTTTCGTCGTTCGATTGCGCCGGCCTGTATGGAACGATCTGCAGCGCGGCGACCGGCATCCAGAATAACGGCTTTGCCCCGGCGCCGAAGTTCCGCTCGAAACTGCGTGCGACCGTCAACGTGCCCGGCAACGTGCAGTTCTCCGTGAACTGGCGGCACCTGTCCGGTGTCAATGTCGACGCATCGAGCCCAAACCCGTTCCTGAGCAACCCCTCCGCGGTGTTCGCGTCGGATCGCCGTATTCCGTCGTACAATTATTTCGACGTCTCGACCGCGATCCGGGTCGCCGACAAGTTCTCGCTCCGTGTGGGTGCGAATAACGTGTTCGACAAGGACCCGCCGCTCGTCGGATCGATCAATCTGTCGGCCACGATCGGCAATGGCAACACGTATCCGCAGGTATGGGACGCGCAGGGGCGTTACCTGTTCGCCGGAGTCACGGTCGACTTCTGAGGCTCACGCAACGGGCATATTGGCGGGCGGTGGACTCCGGTCCGCCGCCCGTCCTACTTACATCCGATGAGCGCCGCCCTCCTCGCCGCCGCCGACGCCGCCGCCGCGCGGCGCGACCTCGCCACCGCCGCGTCGTTGCTCGCGCAAGTCGTCGCGTTGGAGGCGGGTGATGGGGAGACCTGGAAAAAGCTGGCCGGTTGTCGCCGCGCGCTCGGCGATGCGCCCGGCGCGCTGCGGGCGATCGCCGCCGCGCTCGCGCTCGAGCCGCGCGACCCGCTCGCGTTGCTCATCAAGGGCGCGCTGGTCGAGGCGGCGGGCGACGACGCGGAGGAGCCATACCGCGCCGCGCTCGCCTTTCTGCCCGACCCCGCGCGACTGTCGCCGCCGCTCCGCGCTCAGGCGGAACGCGCCGCGCGCTATCGCGACGCCGCCGCCATGCGTCGCGCCGACCGGCTCGCCGCCGTGGTGGAGCAAACCGCCGTGCCGCTCATCGACGCCGAGCGCGCGCGTGTCGACGCGTTCGTCGGCGCGCTCGCGAAGGGTGACACCAGCACCGTCCTTCCCGGCCTGTCGCGCCCCGCTTACTTCGCGCCGGACCTGTTTGCCGGGTTGGAACAAGCAGCGCGCGCGCACGCCCGCTACACGCGCGAATACCTGGCGCTGATGACGGACGAGAACGTCGCGTTGCCTTATGTCGATCATCCCGCCGGCGTGCCGCTCGACCAATGGGCGGCGCTCAACCGATCGAGCCAGTGGAGTGCCGCGCATCTGTGGCGCGGCGGCGCGGTGGTGGAGGCTGTCGCGTGTCGCTGCCCCGAGACGATCGCCGCCTTCGCCACGCTCCCGGCACCCGACATGCCCGGCCGAGCCCCTAATCTGATGTTTTCCATCCTCGCCCCGCGCACCCGCATCCCGCGGCATGTCGGGGTGCTCAACGCGCGGCTGGTGGTGCACATCCCGCTGCTGATCCCACCCGACTGCGTGATGATCGTCGGCGAGGAAGCGCGCGCCTGGGTGCCGGGAGAGGCGCTGGTGTTCGACGACACCGTCGAGCATGAAGCACGCAACGACAGCGACGAGGTCCGCGTGGTGCTGATCGGCGATGCTTGGCATCCCGACCTGTCGCCGAACGAGCGCGTGGTGCTCCGCGCGCTGCTCGCGCGCGCATGATCCGTATCCCCACCGCGCCCTGGTATCATTATCTCGGCGATCTTGCCGCTTGGAGCGCGGCGTTCCTCGGCGGGCGCTGGATGTACCGTCATCGCCCCGCGACGGTGGAGACACTCGCTCGCCGCACCGAGCCGGGCTATTTCATCGCGCTCGCGCTAGGCGGAGCCGCCGGGGCCTGGGCGACGGGCTCGCTCAACACGTTGCGGAGCGCGACGCCGACGCTGTCGCACAGCATCGCGGGGGCGCTGTTCGGTGCCATCGCGGCGGTGGAATGGTGGAAGTGGCGACACGGCGTGCGCGCCTCCACCGGCGGCGCATTCGTGCTGCCGCTGTGCTTGGGCATCATCGTCGGCCGTTGGGGGTGTCTGTTCGCGGGGCTGGCGGACGAGACCTACGGCGTGCCCACCTTGCTCCCTTGGGGTGTCGATCTGGGCGACGGCATCGCTCGCCACCCGGTGCAGATCTATGAATCGATCGCGATGGCCGCTTTCGTCGGGGTATATTGGCGCGCGCTGGTCCGTGGACGCGACTGGGCCGTACGGCACGGCTTCCACATTTTCGTGCTGTTCTGGGCCGTGCAACGGTTTGCGTGGGAATGGCTGAAGCCGTACCCCCCGCTGGTGGGGCGGTTGAACCTGTTCCACTTCGTCACTTTGGAGCTCGCCGTCTATGCTGTTGTCTGGATCGTCCGCGACCGCCGTCAGCCTGTCTCCGGGGTCCCCGCAAAGTAATACTTTGCGGGGTGGCTCGCCGCCTGAGCGTAAGGTCGCGCCCTATTTGTTCCACGGCCAGACAACGAGCCTGTGCGAGACCTGCCTCGAGCCTGTCCCGGCCAAGGTGATCATCGAGGACGAATGCGTCTTCTACCTCAAACGCTGCCGCCGGCACGGTGTGCAGAAGACGCTGATCAGCGACGATCTCGATTACTGGCGCGCGCAGAAATTGTGGCTCAAGCCCGGCGATCGCCCGCTCGCGACGCAGACGCGGACCGAAGCCGGTTGCCCGTTCGATTGCGGCCTGTGCCCCAACCACGAACAGCATAGCTGCCTCGCGATCCTGGAGGTCAACAGCGCCTGCAACCTCGCTTGCCCCGTCTGCTTCGCCGACGCCGCCGACATCCACGGCGCGCATCTGCCGCTCGAGACGATCGAGCGGATGCTCGACACGTTGGTGCTGAGCGAGGGCGAGCCCGACCTGCTGCAGCTGTCGGGTGGCGAGCCGACCATCCACCCGCGCTTCTTCGACATCCTCGACGCGGCGAAGCGGCGGCCGATCCGGCATGTGATGATCAACACCAACGGCCTGCGGATCGCGCAGGACCCGGCGTTCGTCGAGCGGCTGGCGAGCTATGCGCCGCGGCTGGAAGTATATCTGCAGTTCGACAGCCTGGACGACGACGCGCTGATGAACTTGCGCGGCGCGCGGCTGTCGCGCATCCGGCGGCAGGCGTTGGAGGCGCTCGAGCGGGTGGGGCTGTCGACCACGCTGGTCGCGGTGATCGGCCCCCACCGAGTGGTCCGTGTTGATTGTTAGTGCATTGTCACCTCCGTCGCCAGTGCCGGCCGGAGGTGGAGCGTAGCGGAACCGGAGGGCGGCACTGGCG